>Ga0115011_10000034_pt1 | contig 138895 bp, 140 predicted proteins | sample TroAtlMetagenome_2_FD_88705 | JGI IMG/M metagenome (GOLD analysis project Ga0115011, IMG submission 88705) | Marine eukaryotic phytoplankton communities from Atlantic Ocean - Tropical Atlantic ANT8 Metagenome | ecosystem: Environmental > Aquatic > Marine > Oceanic | place: Tropical Atlantic... | reverse complement strand
GCAGGTGGCCGAGGTGTAGCGGGGTCTCGCGCACCATCAGGACCAGCCGGCGGCGCTCCTTCAGCGTGACGTCGGCGGCGCGGGTCAGGAGGGTCGAGGTGATGCCCGTGGCGATCTCGCCGGCGCTGCGGATCGAGCAGGGGGCGATCACCATGCCCCGCGTGCGGAAAGAGCCCGAGGCGATCGAGGCGCCGACGTCGCCGACCTTGTGGACCACATCGGCCCGGTCGGTCAGATCGCCGGGCGAGAGGTCGGTTTCCTGCGAAAGGGTGAGCAGGGCCGCGCGCGAGACGACCAGATGCGACGAAACGCCCAGATCGCGCAGGGCGTCCAGCATACGCACCCCGTAGATGACCCCGGACGCACCGCTGATGCCCACGATCAGGGGACGTTGGTCAGTTTGTACGGCAGCGTTCACAACTTTGACCCTTTTGCCGGAGAGGCTGATCGGGCCCGGCGGCGACCGGAAATCACCGAATCGTGATTCCACACGGCCGTCAGACGGGCGCTCAATCTACTGGTCCCTTAGACAAGGAGGCGCAAGCCATGACCATCGAGGCACGTATTCGCGAACTGGGAAACCGTCACCGCAACCTGGATGCAGCGATCCAGAAGGAAACGACCCACCCGGCCACCGATCCGTTGTACCTCAAGTCGTTGAAGCTGCGAAAACTCAGGCTCAAGGAGCAGATCGCGGGGCTTGAGCGACAGAGTGGATAGCCAGACCCCACCCGAGACATGACGACGGCCCCGGAGATGCTCCGGGGCCGTTTTCAATGGGTCACAGGGGCCGGCTCAGTCGTCGGAGCCAAAAACCGACTCGGCCGTATGGTGCTCGCGCTGTTCGGCGGCCTCGGGTTCGAACTCGGGCTCGGCCGGGGCCTCCGGGCCGGCGGCCTCGAGGGTGGCGCCGCCCTTCTTGGCATCCTCGCGCGCCTTCTTCTCGGCCGCCTTGCGGATCACCTCATCCAGGGTGATCTGGCTGACGAGACCCAGCGTGACGGGATCGACCGCCTTGATGTTGGCGCTGTTCCAGTGGGTACGATTGCGCACGGTCTCAATGGTCGCCTTGGTGGTGCCGAGCAGTTTGGCGATCTGGGCATCCGCGACTTCGGGGTGGTTCTTGACGAACCACATGATGGCGTCCGGGCGATCCTGACGGCGGGACACGGGCGTGTACCGCGGGGGCGCCTTGGCCGGCTTGAGCAGTTCGGCGTGGCGGCTGACCACGGCCTTCATGCGGTAGTTGGCGTCGGCCTGGGCCCGGTCCAGCTCGTCGCGGGTGAGCTGCCCGTTGACCAGCGGGTCGGCGCCCCGGATGTCGCGCGCGACGTCGCCGTCGGCGATCCCGCGAACCTCAAGCGGATGCAGGCCGCAGAAAGCGGCGATCTGCTCGAAGGTTAGCGAGGAATTGTCCACCAGCCAGACCGCAGTGGCCTTGGGCATGAGAATGTCGGTCATGACGTCGTTCCGGTTCAGGAGGGCTCCGCAAGGTGGAGCCGGAAACAGCGGCGCCCGACCTTTCGGCCGGGCGCGGAGAGCTTTCGTATAGGCGCATTCAACCGAAAAGAAAACGCCATATGGCGAGCTCATACAGCCACGGTTCATATACGGGGGCTCACGGTGGGGCTCATGGGGGTTTGGCCCCGACCGACAAGCTGGAGGAATGATCATGTTGAGTTTGGCTGGAGCGGCCGCCCTGTCGGCCCTGGCGCTGGGTGGCCCGGCCCCCGTGGCCGATCAGGACCCCGTGGGGGCCCCGCGGGGCGGCTATCAGGACCCGCAGGCCGTGTCGCCGCGCGGCAGCTATACGCGCAGCTGCAACGGAGACTATGTGAACCGGGGCCGCCTGTATGCCGACTGCCGCGACGAGCGGGGCCGGATCCGCGGGACGTCGATCGAGCTGAACCGGTGTGGTCCCTATGACATCGCCAACAACAACGGCCGTCTGGTCTGCGGGCCGCACCGGGGCGATTTCGAGGATCGCGGCGGCGGCGGCGGTGGCTGGGACGATGACCGGGGGGGTGGCGGCGGCTGGGGCCGGCGCGCCGAGATTACGGTCTATCGGGACTCGGGCTTCCGCGGCGCCTCGACGACCTTCACGGGCGAGATGCCGAACCTGGATCGCACCGGCTTCAACGACCAGATCAGTTCCATGCGGTTCCGCGGTGAATGGGAGGTCTGTACCGACGCCTATTACCGGGGCAGCTGCCAACGCTTCGATGGCGATGTCAGCAATCTGAGCCGCTGGGGCATGAACGACCGCATCTCTTCCATGCGTCCGATCGGACGGGGCGGTCGCGGGGACCGCTGGTAGTCAGTCGACGACCAGTACGATCTTGCCGATGTGCTCGCCTGCCTCCAGCCGGAGGTGGGCGAGACCGGCATCTGCCAGAGGGAAGGTCGCGTCGATCGGCGGCCGGACCTTGCCCGCCTCGACCCAGGGCCAGGCGACGCGTCGGACCTCGGCGATCAGCCGGGCCTTCTCGTCGGCACTGCGGGAACGAAGGGTCGAGCCGGTCAGCACGATCCGCTTCAGCATCAGCCGCATCAGATCGATGTCAGCGCGCGCGCCGCTGAGCGTGGCGATCACCGACCAGCGCCCGCCGGGCTTCAGGGCGGACTGATTGAGCGCGGCATAGCCGGCGCCCACCATGTCGAGGATCACATCCGCACCGCCGGCGTCCCGAATGGCCGCTTCGAGGTCGTCGGACCGGGCATTGAGACTGAGGTCGGCTCCGAGGATGCGGGCAGCGTCCGCCTTGGCCTCGCTGCGCGAGGTGGCGATGATCCGGGCGCCCGCTGCCTTGGCCATCTGGATGGCGGTCACACCGATGCCACTGGTGGCGCCATGGACCAGCAGGGTCTCCCCCGCCTGCAGACGCCCGTCCTCGAAGACATTGGCGAAAACGGTCGACAGGGTCTCGGGCAGGGCGGCGGCGGTCACAAAATCCATGTCGTCGGGAAGGGGGAAGATGTGCCGGGCATCGACCACCGCCTGGTCCGCATAGCCGCCCCCGCCCAGCAGGGCGCAGACGCGGTCGCCGGGAGCCACGCCCGTCACGCCCTCGCCGAGCCGGTCAACCTCGCCCGCCACTTCCAGGCCGAGGGTTTTGGGCGCCCCCGCAGGCGGGGGGTAGCGGCCTTCGCGCTGCAACAGGTCGGGACGGTTGATCCCGGCGGCGCGCACCCGGATCCGGACCTCTCCCGGACCCGGCTCGAGGTCCGGCGCCTCGACCAGCCTCAGGGCGGTAGCCGGGCCGGTGCCCCCCTTGATGATGACCTGTTTCATGGAGCTGCCCTTGCAATCCTCCGTGTCCGGGCGTTCAGATAGGCCTGTCATACGCATGAACCAAGGAGGCGGGCATGTTCATGGACGACGCCGAGCCGCGGCCGCAGCGGGGTGACCTCGTCGCCCGACTGGCCCGCGAGGATCTGGACCTCTATTCCGTCGAGGAGTGCGAACAGCGCATCAGTGAGCTGGAAGTCGAAATCCAGAGGGTGCGAACAGCCATGCAGGCCAAGACGGCGCGCAAGTCCGCGGCCGATGCCCTGTTCAACTTCGGCTCGTAACGGCACGGCGGGCGTGGCATGACCGTTGCAGGCGACCGGGAGGCCGGGCTTCGCGCGTGGCCAACGGGTTTAGCTGCAGGTACTGAGTGTTGATGACCGACGAAACGTCCACGACCCACCCCTTGCCGGGCGCCGCTGCCGGAGATCCACGGCTGTCCGTGGTGGCCGAGTTCGCCGCCTCGGACCTGTTCGATCGCACCTTCCGTGAAGGCATGGAACTGGTCGAGGAGACCGCGGCCTATCTGGATGGCGAGGGACGCCGGGATTCCAAGCTGCTGTCGCGGTCGAGCGCCCTGGCCTATGCCGGGGAGAGTATGCGTCTCACGACCCGGCTGATGCAGATTGCCTCCTGGTTGCTGGTGCAGAGGGCCGTGCGTGAGGGGGACATGACTGCCAGCGCCGCCTGCGAGCCGCGTTATCGCCTGGGGGCCCGCAAGGTCGAGGGGGAGGTTCCGCCGCCCGCCGACCTGCCGATCGCCCTGGTCGAATATGGGGTGCGGGCCGAGAAGCTCTACGACCGCATCCATTACCTGGACCGGCGCATGTACGTCGACGCCACGCCGCCGGCGGACACGCCCAATCCGGTGCAGAGCCAGTTCGACCGCCTGTCGGCCGCATTCGGCAGTGGTCAGCCGGCCAGCTGACCGGCGAAGGCGCCTACGGCCCGACGTCGTTCGTATCGACGCGACCATCCTGGACCGGACGGGGCAGGGAGACGGCGATGCCGAGGGCCTCGGCCAGCTTTGCGTCTCGGCTGTAGACATCCTCGCGGAAGGCCACACGTCCCTGACCGTCGACAAAGGCCGTCCAGTACAGCAGGCGGACGCCGATCTCCCGCCCGGTCGTCACGCGCGTGGTCCTTCGGTTGGCCTGGGCCGTGTCGAACTGCTGCAGCTTTTCGGGATCCGGTGAGAGCAGCAGGCGGGCGAACTCGACGGCATCCTGCACCCGGACGCAGCCGTGGCTGCGGTGTCGGTAGGCGAGGTTGAAGGCCGCCTTGGACGGGGTGTCGTGGAGGAAGATGGCGTAGCTGTCGCGCAGTTCGAACTTCACATAGCCGAGCGCCGCCCGCGGACCGGCCCGCTGGATCACGGTACCGTTCGAAATATACATGTCATTGGCGGCCAGATAGGCCGGCCCCCGCGGCAGGATCTCGGTGCGGGCAATGCTGGCCGGGACGTACCAGGGCGGATTGGCGACGACCGAGGCGAACGGTCTCTCCAGGCTGGGGGTCTGGTTGGCCGGCGTGCCGACGACCACGCGGTTCGAGTGAACCGGGCGACCATCCTTCCAGTAGACCATGATGGCGGCGGCGGTGTTCACCTCGATCCGCTCTGGCTCGACGTCCCGGGCCAGCCAGCGGCGGCGTTCGAGGTTGAGGGCGATCTGGCGCGCGCGATCCTCGGCCGAGGCCGACAGGGACTGCTGGGTCCCCGAGCCGATACGGGCGTCAACCACGAGGCCATGCCGGCCCTGGAAGCTGCGGACCGCGTCCTGCAACTCGGGGCCATAGAAGTTGTCGGCCATGGCGAGCAGGCGGTCGCCGGCCGCGGGGGCGAGGTCGCCTTCGGCCACGAGACGGCGGATCAGGCGCGGGATGCGCGAGTCGACGGCGCCCGGCTCGATGTTGGCGCCGACCTGGAAGGTGGGCCAGCCGCCGTTCTCGCGGATCATGCGGCGGTAGCGGACATATCCGGCCGAGAGGTTGCTGTACCCGATGTCGGTGGGAGCCAGCCCCTCGTACCACTCAACCAGGCCGTTGGAGGCGAGGGCGCGATAGAGGCCGAGGGGCAGGTCGACGCGGTTCTTGCGCATCTCCCACAGATCCTCGACCGTCTCGGGCCGGATACGACCCTCGCTGAGCACGCGCGCGTAGCGCAGGGCCGCGGCGGTGGTGCGCATTTCCGCGAGGGCCGCATCGGCGGCAAGTCCCTCAAAATCGAAGAAGTCGTATTCCGCGAGGCCATGGCGCTCGGCCCGGGAGGCCGCGCCGCGCAGGCTGTCGAGGCGCGGCGCCGTCCACACGGGGGTCCAGCCGTTCATCTCGTAGAAGACGCGGACATCGGGCTGCTCGGCGGCCGGCAGGCGGGCCAGCTGGTCATTGAAACTGTTGTAGAAGGCGACGGCCACCGGGTCGCGCGTCGGCGGAACGCCCTGCGGGCGGCCGGGGAGGGGGTCCTGGTCCATACTGCGGGCCTGCGCGGCCTGCGCCGCGGCCATGATGGCGGTGGTTGCTGCCCCCAGACCCAGTTGTCGACGCGTGATCATTGTCCGTGTGCCGTCCACTTGTGCCGGCGCCCCGACTGGCGTCCGTCAGCCTATAATCAACGCCAGCTTATCGACGTTCCAGACAAACAGAAAGCGCCGCCCCCGAGGGACGGCGCTCTGTGGCTTCCGGGACGCACCTCCGGGGGTGCGGGGCCGGTCTACTTCTTCATGAAGCCGCCGAACTTCGAATTGAAGCGCGACACGCGACCGGCACGGTCCATCAGGTGCTGGTTGCCGCCGGTCCAGGCCGGGTGCGTCAGCGGATCGATATCCAGGTTCAGGGTCGCGCCCTCCTTCTGGTAGGTCGAGCGCGTCTGATAGGTCGTGCCGTCCGTCATCACCACGGTGATGAAGTGGTAGTCGGGGTGGGTGTCCGCTTTCATCGCGTTGGTCCGGTCTGTTCAGGCGCGGTGACGATGCCGACCGTCTGTGCGCAAAAATGGGAAACCCGCCGAAAGCCCGGCGGGAGAGGGGCGGCGTTTACACCGGGTGGCGTTCCGGGGCAAGAGGCGCAGGCCATGACCACCACCCCCGATCCTTCCCTCGCCTCTTCCGATCCGGATTTCGAGGCCACCGGCCGTCCCGGCGCGGGCGCCCAGCTGAGCGAGCGCCTGAATGAGGCGGGGGAACGCCGGACCCGCCAGAAGGACATCCGTCCGCTGCTGCGGCTGTGGCCCTTTGCCGTTCGGCATCGCGGCCATGTGGCCCTGTCGGTGCTGTGGTTGCTGATGTCGACCGCGGCCTCGCTGGGGCTGACGGTCACCTCGCGGGGGGCGATCGACAACGGCTTTGAGGCCGGCGGGAGTCAGCTGAATTTCTGGTTCCTCCTGCTGGGGCTGAATGCCCTGTTTCTGGGTGTCGCCTCGGCGGTGCGCTATTATTTCGTGACGCGGACGGGTGAGCGGATCATCGCCGACCTGCGCACGGCCCTGTTCGGACGGGTTTTGACCCTCGATCCCTCATTCTTCGTCCGGATGCGAACCGGCGAGGTGCTGTCGCGCCTGACCACCGACATCCAGCTGATCGACACCCTGATGACCACCTCGATCAGCTTTGCCCTGCGCAATCTGCTGACGATGATCGGGGGGTTGATCCTGCTGTTCGTGGTCAGTCCCAAGTTGATGGGGCTGGTGCTGCTGGTGCTGCCGCTGCTGATCGTGCCGCTGTTCCTGTTCGGGCGGGTGGTGCGCAGGCTGACTGTCGACTCCCAGGACCGGTTCGCCGAGGCCGTGGGGTTCGCGGGCGAAAGCGTCGATGCCATCGAGACCGTGCAGGCCTTTGGCCGTGAGGCCTCGGCCATCGGGCGGTTTGATGCCGCGGTCGAGGCGGCCTTCGGCGTTTCGTTGAAGCGCATCCGGGCGCGGGCCTGGATGACGGCCATGATCATCACCCTGATGTTCGGCGGGGTGACGCTGGTGCTGTGGCTGGGCGCGCAGGATGTGATCGCCGGCCGGATGACGCCAGGGGCACTGCTGCAGTTCGTCCTGCTGTCGGTGTTCGTGGCCGGCGCCGTCGGGGCCCTCGGGGAAAGCTGGGGCGATGTGCAGAAGGCCGCCGGGGCCATGCAGAGGGTGGACGAGCTGATGCGGGCCTCGCCGGACATCCGCCCGCCCGCCTCCCCGAAGGCCCTGCCCGAACCTCCGCTCGGCGCGCTGGAGATGCGGGATGTCGATTTCGCCTATCCGGGGCGGCCGGACCTGCCCGCCCTGAAGGACTTCACCCTGGCTGTGCAACCGGGTGAGACCGTGGCGCTGGTCGGGCCGTCGGGCGCGGGCAAGTCGACGGTCTTTCGCCTTTTGCTGCGCTTCTATGATCCGCAGTCGGGGCAGGTGAGGGTGGACGGCGTCGAGGCCTCGACGGTTGACCCGGTGGCCCTGCGGTCGCGCTTTGCCTGGGTGTCGCAAGAGGCGCCGCTGTTCTCGGGATCGGCGCTGGAAAACATCCGGTTCGGCCGCGAGGATGCGCCGCTGGATCTGGTCAGGGATGCGGCGGAGCGGGCCCAGGCCCTGGCCTTCGTCGAGGCCCTGCCGGAGGGGTTCGACACGCCCCTCGGCGAGCGGGCCCGAAGCCTGTCGGGCGGCCAGCGCCAGAGGCTGGCCATCGCCCGGGCCCTGATCCGTCAGGCGCCGATCCTGCTGCTGGATGAGGCGACCAGTGCGCTGGATGCCGAGAATGAGCGTCTGGTGCAGGTGGCGCTGGACGAGGCCATACAGGCACGCACGACCCTGGTCATCGCCCACCGGCTGGCCACCGTGCTGCGGGCCGACCGGATCGTCGTCATGGACGAAGGACGCGTGGCCGAGGTCGGGACCCATGCCGAGCTGGTGGCGCGGGGCGGCCTGTACGCCCGTCTGGCCCGGCTGCAGTTCCGGGCCGACTGAGCCGCCGGATCAGGTCGCGCGCAGGATGGCGGCGATCTGGGGGTGCAGGTCGGGGTTGGCGACCAGGATCTGCTGGCCGTCGTGGATATTGCCGGTGCCGTCGATGGTGGTGGCAATGCCGCCGGCCTCGGTGACGAACAGCAGGCCCGCGGCCACGTCCCAGGGCCTGAGGTTGCGCTCCCAGAAGGCGTCGTAGCGGCCGGCGGCCACCCAGGCGAGGTCGAGCGCCGCCGAACCCAGACGCCGGATGCCGGCGACCCGCTGGCCCATGGCGTGGATGTCCTTGATCGCCTGGCCGTGGCCCGTCTTGCCCATGAAGGGCAGGCCCGTGCCGATCAGGCACTGGCTGAGGTCCTTGCGGCCGGTCACGCGGATACGGCTGTCGTTCAGATAGGCGCCCTTGCCCTTTTCGGCCCAGAACAGTTCGTTCATCACCGGGTTGAAGGTGACGCCCGCCACGATCTCGGTCGTGCCGTCCGGCGCGCGACGCTCCAGCGCCACGGTGATGGCGAAGTGGGGCATGGCGTGCATGAAGTTGGTGGTGCCGTCGATGGGGTCGACGATCCAGGTGTGCGACTTGTCGGTGCCCTCGACCAGGCCGCGTTCCTCGCCCAAGAAGCCATAGCCGGGGCGCGCCTTGGTCAGCAGCTCGAACAGGGTCTGCTCGGCCTTGATGTCGGCCGCGGTGACGAAGTCGGCGGGGCCCTTGCGGGACACCTGCAGCTGGGCGACCTCGCCGAAGTCGCGCAACATCGGCCGGGCGGTCTTGCGGACCGCGTCGATCATGGTTTGCAGAAGGGCAGAGGCGAGGGCCATGGGGAATCTCCTGGTCCACAAGTCCTGAAAGGCATCGGCCCGGACAGGCGGAGAAGTTCAAGTAAAAGGACGGCCCGGCTGGACCGCCCGGATCAGTCCGCGCGGCGGACGTATTCGCCGGTGGTGGTATCGACCACGATCTTTTCGCCTGCGGACATATAGGGCGGGATCATGATGCGGACGCCGTTGTTGGCGATGGCCGGCTTGTAGGAGGACGAGGCGGTCTGGCCCTTGACGGTCGGCTCGGTCTCGACGACCTCAAGGACCACCTGCTCCGGCAGTTCGAGACCGATCGGACGGCCCTCGTGGCTCTCGATCACCACCTTCATGCCTTCCTGCAGATAGGGGATGCGGTCTTCGCCGACCCAGTCCTTCTGCAGTTCGATCTGCTCGTAGTTCTCGTCATCCATGAAGACCAGCGAGTCACCATTGTCGAACAGATAGGAATAGTCCCGCTGTTCCAGGGTGACGCGTTCAACCTTGTCTTCCGAACGGAAGCGCTCGTTCAGCTTGTTGCCGGTTTCGAGGTTCTTGGCCTCGACGTTGGCGAAGGCGCCGCCCTTGCCCGGCTTGACGTGGCTGGCCTTGGTGACGACCCACAGGCCGCCGTTGTGCTGCAGGACCATGCCGGGCTTGATGGTGTTGCCGTTGATTTTCATAGGATCACAGGGGGATGGAGTCTGAAGGCGCAGGCGCGCGCGAAATTCGGACGCGACCCCTACAGGCGCGGCGGTGAAAGGGCAAGCGCCGTGCGGCAGGCTCAGTCCGGCTCGACCCGGTTCGCCAGTCTGACCCCCGAGCCGAGGGGGGACGCCATCTTGCCCGCTCTACCGTCCATCTTTCGGGCCTCGTGGGCGAAAGCTGCGGCCATGCCGGCCGAGGTCATGGCGGCGGCGATCTGCAGCCCGCGGCTGGCCGGCCGGAGCGCGATCCAGACCGCATTCAACACCTGGGCAGCCCCCCAGAGACCAAGGGCACGCGTGCGCTCCGGCCGCTCCGGGGCGTTCCAGACGCGCAACGCCGACAGGGTGGTGGCCGAGAACATGGCCGGCAGGATCAGGCCCAGCGAGCCGCGCGGGCGTTCGGTGACCGGTTGATCCTCGCCCCCCTTCCGGCGCGGCCGAATGGAGAGATTGGCGATCGCGGCCGCAGCGATGGCAAAGCCGACGGTCAGACCCACACCCATCAAGACGTGCGAGCCCTCGCGGTCGCGGGCATTGATCAGGTCGACCGCTTCGTCGCGGACATCGTCAAGGTCGAGCATTCATTCACCTCCAGCCACGGGGAGGGAATGAGTCGCGCCGGTGTCCGTTCCCGATCCGTTGCCCGATCAGTTCCCGGTGGCGCCCGCGTCGGTGACGATCTCCTTCATCGCCGACTGCAGATAGTTCTGGGCACCCATCAGCTCGATCAGCTTGTGCTGGTTCTCGAGGAAGTCGATGTGTTCCTCGGTGTCGGACAGGATGCGCATCAGCAGGTCACGGCTGACGTAGTCGCGGGCTTCCTCGCACTGGGTGACGGCGGCCGAGGTGGCCTTGCGGCTGTCCAGCTCAAGCTGCAGGTCCGCGCCCAGGCATTCGATCGGATCCTCGCCCACCTTGAGCTTGTGCAGGTCCTGAAGGTTCGGCAGGCCGTCGAGGAAGAGAATGCGTTTGATGAGCATGTCGGCGTGCTTCATCTCGCCGATCGATTCCTCGTAGATAACGTTACCGAGGTGCGACAGGCCCCAGCTCTCGAACATGCGGGCGTGCAGGAAATACTGATTCACGGCCGTCAGTTCGTTGGTCAGGACCGCATTGAGGGTGCGGATGATCGCCGGGTCGCCCTTCATGGCCGGGGCCTTTCGAGTTCGGGGCGGGGTCGCGCGTACGGAATCGCCCGCCGTTAATGCAGGACGCCAGTCTAGCACATCAGATGCCAGCGCTCAAAAATAATATGTGTTTTCAGTAAGATGATAACGACTTTGCGTGTCGCTCTCGACAGGCGAAGGATTTACTCGGCGGCCATGGCCCAGGCGTCCCGCGTCTCCTGAATGATCTGGCGCATGTCGCAGACGCATTTGGCGCACTGGGCGGTGCACTGGTTGTGGGCGAAGACCTCACGCGGGCGGGTCGCGCCGGCCTCAATGGCGCGGGCGACATCGCGGGGTCTCAGTCCATTGCAGTTGCAGACATACACAGGCGGGCACGCGACTCTTGTTGAGAACGCCTCGCTATAGCACCGATCCCGGCGATTGCAAATCGTTCGCACAGGAACGCCTTGCGGCATTGTGTGTGGCCTGCTGATCTGAGGCCGGGCCGGGAGGGGCAGATATGGGCAAGCTGTGGGTGTATGGCGCGAAGGCATCCCTGATGCTGGCTGCGTTAATGCTGTTTGCGGCCCCCGCCGCGGCCCAGGAAGGGGGGTTGCAACCCTTCGCGTCCGGGGCCGAGCTGTCCGACGCCATTCAGGTGGAGCCACCGCCTGCATACTGTGATCCCGACACCGGGGAGTGTGTGGAAGAGATTGTCGTCACGGGTTCCCGCGTCACCAGCGCGCCCTCGATCACCAACAATCAGGAGGCCGGGGTCGATGAGGGCGATATCGTAAAGGCAGTCGGCGACACGCTGGTCATTCTGCGTCGCGGGCGGCTTTTTACCGTCGATACCCGTCGTGGGAGTCTGAGAGCCCTCGACCGAACAGACGCCTACCCGCCCGGCGTCGACGGCTCTGAAGGTTGGTACGACGAGATGCTGGTGGCCGACAACTGGATCGTTGTCATCGGCTACAGCTATGGGCGCGGTGGCACGGAGATCAATCGCTTCCGGCTGGGGGGCGACGGGACAATCACCTTTGTCGACAGCCACCTGTTGAAGTCCGAGGACTACTATTCGTCGCGGAACTACGCGTCCCGTCTGGTCGGCCGGGACCTGGTGACCTATGCGCCGGTCGGGGTCCGGGCGAGCGATCCCCTGAAGGACATCCCGGGTCTGGTGCGATGGGAGCCGGGTCGCGGCGAGGATGGTTTCGGGGGCGAGATCAGCCGGATCATGACGGTCGGTGACGTCTATCGCACGGCCAGTCCCGGCGATGAGTCTGTCAGATGGGACGTCCTGCACACCGTCATCCGCTGCGACCTTACCGCTGCGGACTTCCAGTGCCGGGGGGCAGCGGTTCTGGGCCCGTATTCCCGGAACTATTATGTCTCGGCATCTGCGGTCTATGTCTGGGTCTCCGAAGGCAGTCGCTGGTCGCGCCGCCCTGATGACCGGTCCTGGCTGTTCCGAATGCCGCTGGACGGAAGCACTCGGGGGGCGGCGGCCACAAGGGGTGCTCCCATCGACCAGTTCTCGTTCAATGAGGTGCCCGAGGCCGGTCGGATTGACGTGCTGACCGTCTCGGAGGGCGAGGGTGAGGCGATGTGGGGCCCGGAGTTCGCGCATGGCCAAGCCGCCCTTCTCAGCCTGCCCTTTGCAAGGTTCGGTGCGGGGACGGATCAACCGATCGAGGACGACTACCGGGCACTGCCGGGCCTTGCCGAGACGTGGCAGCCCCTCAACAGATTTGTCGGCGACCACCTGCTTTACGCCTTCAGTGTGTGGGACGAAGAGCTGGATGACGTATGGACCGGCGTGCTGACGGTGGTGCCTCTGGATGGGGGCGACGTCAGCCGCATGGCGGTCGCCGGTCAGATCGGTCGGATCGAGGTGATGGGCGAGGATGCCATGGTGACCTCTGAAGACGGCGGCGCGCTGATCTTCACGACCGTGGATCTCGGCGGGACCCGGCCCCGGATATCAGACCAGTATGTGCTGGAGGGGGGAGAGGAGTCCGAAAGCCGCAGCCATGCCTTCTTCTTCCAGCCGGACGCGAACAGCCCCACGGGTGAGCGGGGCGTGCTGGGCCTGCCTGTCCTCAGGGAAACCGGGGAGGAGGGTGAGGGACGATACCGCTACGTAGACCGGCGCCTCGGCACCGTCGTATTTCTCCGGCGTGGCGACGACCGGCTTGGGCCCCTGGGGGCGCTGGAGGCCACGCCCGGTGTCAGCCCGGTTGACGATGGCTGTGTGGCCTCCTGTATCGACTGGTACGGGGATGCCCGACCGATTTTCCTGAACGGCCGGGTGTTTGCCCTGTTGGGCTATGAGCTGGTCGAGGGCCGTGAACGGGGCGGGCGTATCAATGAGCTCCGGCGCATAGACATGACCCCGCCGCCCCCGCCGGGCCCACGCCCATATTATCTCGACTATTGACGGGAGCGGTCGCCGGTCGCACGACCCTCCGCATGGCCAAGACACCCCCGGTTCCGTCCCGCCCTCCCTGCCGGCTTTACCTGATCACGCCGCCGCGGATCAGTGACCTTGAGGCCTTCGCCGACACGCTGGGCGAGGCGCTGGGGGTGGGGGATGTCGCGGCGCTGCAGATCCGGCTGAAGGATGTGTCCGACGCAGAGGTGCGCCGGGCTGTCGACATGCTCGGCCCTGTGGCCCGGGCGCATGGCGTGGCGCTCATCCTGAATGACCGGGCCGACCTCGCGCGCGACTGCGACGGCGTACATCTGGGCCAGCAGGACGGATCGGTGGCCGAGGCGCGGCGTCTGCTGGGGCCCGATGCCATGATAGGCGTGACCTGTCACGGCAGTCGCCATCTGGCGATGGAGGCGGCCGAGGCCGGCGCGGACTATGTCGCCTTCGGGGCCTTCTTCCCTACCACGACCAAGGTGGTCGAACACACCGCCAGTCCGGAAATCCTGACCATCTGGCAGGAGACCATGGAGGTGCCCTGCGTGGCCATCGGTGGCATCACCGCCGCCAATGCCGGTCAACTGGCGCAGGCCGGGGCCGACTTCGTGGCCGTCAGCGGGGCCGTGTGGGAGTCTCCCGGGCATCCGGCCTCCGCCGTGCGAAATCTGGTGGATGCCATCCGCGGTTGAGCTTCAGGGGATATTAAAGGCCAGCGGTTAAGCATCACGGGCTGTTTGTGTGATGTGGATGCGCAGAATGTCCGTCAGCCCCGCGCTGGATATCGTCAAGCCCGCCAAGGCGGTCGCGGGAAGTGCCGCCCCGCGTGCCGTGACAGCGCGGACCTACGAACCGGTGATGTCACAGCCGCTGGTGCCGATCCTGACGGCCGTCGGCGTGGCCTTGCTGATCGTTCTGGCCGTGACCTTTGCAAGGACGGCGGGTCTTGTCGCCGCTCTCTGGGGCGCCGGAGGCCTCGCCGCTGTCGTGTGGCTGCGGACCTCGCGCGGGCCGGTCTATGACCTCGCATACGGCGGTCTGATCACGCTCGGTGTGCTGGCCGGGCAGTTTCTGGTCGGCAATCCGCCCCTCCTGTCGGTGATGTTCACCGTGGGCAATATGATCGAGATCGTGCTGGCCGTGACACTGGCCCGACGGTTCGCGCCCGGGCTGAACCTGAGCACAGTGGAAGGGTGCGCCCGGTTTCTGCTGAGTGCGGCGGTTGTGGCCCCGATCCCGGCCGCCCTGTTCGCCGCCCTGTGCCTGTATGCCCTGAACGGGGCCGATATCGCCGCCACCTTCCAGACCTGGTGGTTCGGCCATGCCCTCGGACTGGCGGTCATCGGGACCTTCGGCCTGGCCCTGACGCGCCGTCACCTGGCGGTGCTGCGCCGCCCCTGGAAACTGGTCGAGACCGCGGCCCTGCTGGGCCTTCTGGCGGCGGCTTCCTGGGTGGTCTTCTGGTTTGCTACCGTGCCGATGAGCTTTGCCATCATCCCGCTCCTGATCCTGATCGCCGTTCGTCTGAGGGTGTTGGGGATCTCGACCGCCCTGCTGATCGTGGCCCTCGCCTCCGTCGGGGGGGCCATGGCGGGGTATGGCGCCTATTCGCAGACCCTCGACAGTGTCGCAGACCGGGCCATGCTGGCGCAGGTCATGGTGCTGCTGGGGTGTATGCCCGTGCTGCTGGTGGCCGCCCTGCTGGAAGAGCGCGACCTGCTGGCGGCCCGGGCCCGGGCCGGCCAGGACCGGGCGGAGCGGGCCTCGGCGGCCAAGTCACGGCTGCTGGCCAATGTCGCCCATGAGATCAAGAGCCCTGTCGGCGGCGTCATCGGGATCGGCGAACTGTGGAAGTCCGGTCAGATCGGCGCGGTCAGCGATACCCAGCGGGACATGGCCGACATGCTGGTCAAGACGGCCCGCCAGGTCGAGGCCCTGGCGCACGACCTGCTGGACGTGGCCCATGCGGAATCGGGGGCCGTCAAGGTCGACCTGAGGCCGACGGATGTTCACGGCGTGCTGGACGATGTGGCACGCGTCGTGGCCCTGCGGCCCGAGGCCGCCGGTGTGCAGATTGAGCTGGAGTGCGCGGTCGACGGCATGATTGTGCTGGCTGACTCCCAGCGCCTGACCCAGGTGGTCGGCAATCTGGCAAGCAATGCCGTGAAATATGGCGCCTCGGGCGGGATCGTCACCCTCAGGGGACGGCGTGTGCCGGGGGGCGTGCGTATCGAGGTCATTGACCGCGGGCCCGGCCTTTCGGTCGAAAAGCAGGCCCAGCTGTTTGAACCGTTCAATCGGCTCGGGCTGGAGCGGTCGACGATCGAGGGCCACGGCATCGGCCTGGCCCTGGCCAAGCGGCTGGTGGAGCTGCAGCGCGGCGACATCGGCGTGGTGTCCGAGCCGGGGCAGGGCGCGACCTTCTGGGTGGAACTGCCGGCCGCCTGATCGGATGGACTTGCGCCCCGGACGACGCCGGGAGATGGTTCGGGTATGAAAACCCTGATTTCCCCCACCGCCTCCAAGGTTCTGGCCGGGTTTGCCCTGCTGGCCGGGCTGGCCCTCATGCCCGCTCCGGCCCTGTCGCAGGATGTGCCGGGCGACGATATCACACGGGATCTCAACAGTGGTCCGCCGGTCGCCGGGAACACGACCCCGGACCCGGTTCCTGCACCCGGGCCCGAGGCGGCACCGGCGACCGAAGCAGAACCGGAGACGGAAGGCGCTGTGGCGACCCCGGCGGCGCCGGAACCTGCGCCTCTCACCCTCGCCGAACGCCGGGCCTTGCCTTTCCGGGTGGACCTGCCGGCGGGGGCCGGAATCTTTCCGGGGCGGTCGGGACCAGAGTTCGACATCTACTCCGTGCGGCTGGAAGGCCGTGGCCTTGTGATGATCTACCTCGGAGCGCGGTCGCAGTTCCCGATCTATAGCGGAGAGCAGCGCGAGCGTGCCGGCCGCCGGTCGATCATCGTCATCGAGAGCGGTCAGACCCTGGCGCTGGAACATCTGTACCGCCTGCGCGATGGCGGGGAGCTGCACGTCTGGGTGTCGGCCGTCAGCGATGAGGACCGGGCCCTGGCCAGTGCCATCGGCCAGACGATCGAGCCGCGCTAGCCGGCCCTGCGGACAGGCCGGGTGCTGCCATCGGGCAGCAGTCTCAGACCCCGGGGGCCGACCATGACCAGCACCTGCTGACCCTGTCGGGCCCAGAGTTCCAGGGTCTCCCTGTAGGGGGCCCGCCGCCAGTCGTGCGGGCGCGCCGCATCGCATTCGACGATCAGACGGGTCCCGCCGGCCTCGCTATGCAGGACAAAGCCGCAGACCGACGGCTTCCATTCTGCGCCGAGTGCATCGGTCAGAAGCCAGAGGCAGTTGAACACCCGACAGTCCGGCGGCCGCGTCGCATAGATCGTGCATCCCCGGGCCTTCCTGAAGTGGGAGCACCAGCGACCGGCCGGCTTGTCGAGCGCCGTCACGCCCATCAGCTTGCAGCACAGGCCACAGTCGTCGCAGGAGCGGGCGGTGGGATCGGACAGGAAGCGGCCCTTTGTGCGGGTGTTGCATCAGGGCTTGCCACGAGGGGGGCGAGTCCGCAAATCTGCGAGTGCGTATCAATAACGACTCGAGGTCTGGCCATGATCCTGATGTTGGCACCGGCAGGTGGACTGGCGCGGCTGCTGGCCCTTGACCTAGAGCACCTCGCGTCGCGACAGGTGCCACAGCATCAGGGCCAGCAGGACCAGACCTCCACCGAAACCCAGACCGAGCGCGGTCTGCAGCCGCCAGCTCTCGGTCGCCAGCATGTTGACCGGCATCTGCCAGGGCAGGAAGACGCCGATTTTGGCCGAGGTGGCGACCACGGCGAAAAAGGTCCCGCCGATACCAACGACAAGGCCGGGCACAAAGCTGGACCAGCGGAGCGCGATCCATAGCTGGATCACCAGAAGGAGCGTGGCCGCCAGATACATCCGGCCGAGGGCCGTCCAATAGGCCGGGGCGTCGAACACGCCCGTCGGGCTCAGCTGCGGCTTGATGGCGACCGCCAGTTTGACGGCGGCCCAGGTGAGGCAAAAGACCCCGACGCTCATCAGCGCGAGGACCAGCAGCACGCTGACGGCCTTGGCGGCATAGAGGGTCCAGCGGGGCAGGGGCAGGGCCCTGAGGTGGTCCCAGGAGCGAGGGCCATGTTCCATGTGGGCAATCAGGGCCGTCAGGGCGGTGACGCTCATGGGCAGCATGAAGAAGGCCCAGATGCCGGTGGCACCGACCATCCACATGTCCCAGGGCTGGGCCGTCTTGCCGCGCAACAGGTTGAAGAAGGTGAAGACGGCGATCAGGCCCGGTGCAGATATCGCCAGGGCGGCGGCGAGGGAGCGGTTCAGTTTGCGGAGTTCGACGGCAAGGACGCGGAGCATCATGCGGCTTCCTGTTGCGGGGTGGGATAAACGGCGGTGATGTCGCGATAGATGGCCTCGAGTGAGCGGGCTTCGGGCGCCAGTTCGTGGACGCCGATGCCGGCCTCGACGAGGGCCCGGTTGAGCGCACGGGCTGTCTCGCGGACATCGGCGCCCGGGGCGAGGATGATCCGGCCGTCGTCCGGCCCCGGTGTCAGGCCGAGACCGAGGACCACGGCGCGGGCGCGATCGGGAGCGTCGCAGCCCAGCCGCAGCTGTGGGGCCTGTCCGGCGCGCAGCGTTGCCAGATCGTCTTCAAGCACCAGCCGGCCCTGATGGATGATGCCCACGCGGTCGGCGACCTGTTCGACCTCGCCCAGCAGGTGGCTGGAGAGCAGAACCGTGGCGTCGGCACGGGCAGGGAGGGTGCGCAGGAACTCGCGCATATCCGCGATCCCGTCCGGGTCCAGACCGTTGGTCGGCTCGTCCAGGATCAGGACTTCGGGACTGCCCAGCAGGGCCCGGGCGATCCCCAGCCGCTGGCGCATGCCCAGCGAATAGCCGCCGACCCGGCGACCGGCGTCGGGGGTCAGGCCGACGATGTCCAGCACCCGGTCCAGCTCGGACCGTTTCAGCCCCAGCAGGGATCGCGAAAGGTCCAGATTCTCGCGACCGGACAGGTGGGCGTAGAAGCCGTGCGCCTCGAGCAGGGCTCCCATGCAACGGGCCGCACCCAGCCGGTCGGCGAGCGCATCCCGGCCGGCGATGCGGATCGTGCCGGCCTCGGGGCGGATGAGCCCGAGCAACATCTTGAGGGTGGTGGTCTTGCCCGCGCCGTTCCGTCCCATGAAGCCGTAGACACAGCCCTTCGGCACCGTCAGTGACACCCCGTCGACGGCCAGGGTGGGTCCAAAGCGGCGACGCAGGTCGCGGGTTTCAACAGCCAACATATGACATGCCTTTGGTTTAAGTCTTATATAAAGTTGCGTGGAGCGGAAATTTAAGTCAAGATTAAATTTCTGAGAGGAAAGCCCGATGAGTCACGACGATCTGGCCCGGTTCCGGGCGCGCTGCCGACAGTTCCAGCTTCTGGCCCGCTTTATGGTGATCAGCGTCGGCAGCCTGCTGGCCCTGATGCATCTGATTGTGCCGGCCTGGCTGCGCCTGCGGGGCGACGCAGTCCCCTATGACTGGGACATTACCCGTTCGGTGATCTGGGCCATGCCGGCCGTCTTCTATCTGGCGGCGGTCTGGATGATCGGCAGGGCTCTGGGACAGCTGTCGAAGGGGCGGCTGATCCAGCCGACGCTTGCGGTGGCGCTGCGCAATGTCGGACTGGCCCTCGGCACGGGCGGGGTCTGGAGCGTGTTCGTGGTGACCAATCTGACCCGGATCCTCGAGGGCGGGCAGGGCGGCTGGCTGCATTTCGACGTCAGCGGCATGACGCTGGGCATGATCGGCGGGGCACTGTTCCTGCTCGGCCGGGTGCTGGGCCAGGCGGCCGATGTTCAGGCCGAGCTGGATGAGATGATCTGAATGCCCGTTCGCGTCACCCTTGATGCCGTGCTGGTGAAGCGCGGTCGGACCGCCCGTGATCTGGCCGCAGAAGTGGGTCTGAGCGAGACCCAGATGTCGCTGTTCCGGTCGGGCAAGGTTAAGGGCATCCGCTTTTCGACCCTCGCCCGCATGTGCGCGGCCCTGGGGTGCCGCCCGGCCGACCTGCTGGACTATGAGCCCGACCCGGCTGACCTGGCGACGCCCGAAAAAGACTGAGGGCGCGCCCCTCGCGGAACGCGCCCCCGATCTGTCTCAAGGTTCAGCGCTGACTAGCGACGCGGGAAATAGTTGTTCTCGCGGTCGGCGTCGGCCGTCTCCCAGTTGGGATCGACCTCGGTCTGCACCAGGGTCTTGTCGGTTACATACTGCCAGCTGACTTCCTGGCTGTTGTAGCGCCAGATCTCGGCCGGGATGCGGACCACCTCGCTGGTGCCGTCGTCGAAGGTCAGCTTGAGGATGATGGGCATGACCACCCCGCCGACGTTCCTGAAGCTGAAGCGATAGACGTTGGAGTCGAACGACTGGGCTTCCTGGATCAGGGGCATGATCATCTGACGCTCACCGCGGCCGATGGCCCGGCGCTGTTCGGCCGTCAGCGGCCAGGCACCGTCGGCCTTGTCGTCATAGGCGTCGAGCGCCGGGTTGCGTTCGATCACCGTCTGCATTCCGGCATTGTTGGCGACGGTCAGCGGGACCGGCGGCTCGACGACCTCGGCCTCGGGCTCACCGGGAGGGGGCGGGCCGTCAGGCTGCTCCTCGTCGTCGTCCGAAGCCAGACGGGCCTGAACCACGTTTTCGAGCGAGATGTCCACGTGGTCGGTCGAATAGAACCAGCCGCGCCAGAACCAGTCCAGATCCATGCCCGAGCTCTCTTCCATAGTGCGGAAGAAGTCGTAGGGCGTGGCGCGCTTGAACTTCCAGCGCTCGGCATATTCGCGGAAGGCGCGGTCAAACAGCTCGCGGCCCATGACCGTTTCGCGCAGCACGACCAGAGCTGTGCCGGGCTTCAGATAGCCGACATTGCCGGCATTCAGCGCCGTATCGTAGCGGGTCATCAGCGGGACCTGGTTGTCCGAGGTCATGAAGCGGACGATGTCGCGCGGCTCCCCCCGGGACGGAAAGTCCGGATCCCAGAGCTTGGTCGCCTGATATTCGAGGAAGGTGTTGATGCCCTCGTCCATCCAGGTCCACTGACGCTCGTCGCTGTTGATGATCATCGGGAACCAGATGTGACCGATCTCGTGAATGATCACATCGACGAGGGCATATTTGGTCGCATCGCCATTGATCACATTGCCGTTCTCGTCGCGCGTCGGACGGGCTCCGTTGAAGGTGATCATCGGATACTCCATCCCGCCCACGGGCCCGTTGACCGACTGGGCCGTCGGATAGGGGTAGGGGAAGGTGAAGGAGCCATAGACGGCGATGGCGTGGGCCACGGCGCGGGTGGAATAGGTATCCCACATCGGCCGCGCCTCCTTGGTGTAGAAGGACATGGCCATGACCGTCGGGTATTCGGCGCCCGGTTCGTCCTGGCGGACGGCCATGGCGTCCCAGACGAAGCCGCGCGAGGAGGCCCAGGCGTAGTCGCGGACATTCTCGGCCTTGAAGCGCCAGGTGCGGGTTTCGGTCGCGCGGCCCTGTTCGCGGGCGACGGCCTCGTCCGGCGTGACCACATAGACCGGAGCGTCGGTGGCGGTCCGGGCCTGCTCCATGCGGGAGCGCTGCTCGCGGGTCAGGACGTCGCCGGGGTTCTGGAGCTCGCCCGAGGCGGCCACCACATGGTCGGCCGGGACGGTGATCGAGACCTCGTAGTTGCCGAACTCGAGCGGGAACTCGCCCGAGCCGAGGAAGGGCAGGGTATGCCAGCCTTCATAGTCGGAATAGGCGGCCAGCCGCGGGAACCACTGGGCGGCCTGGAAGATGCAGTTGCCGGCTGGCGTCGGGCCCGGGAAGCATTCGTAGCCACTGCGCGCCCCGATCACCATGGTTTCGGCAAAGGGCATGGCATAGGTCGTGTCGAAGCTGACCCGCTCGCCGGGCCGCAGCGGCCGTGGCAGATCCACGCGCAGCAGGGCATCGACCTGGGTGACGTTCAGCGGGCGCCCGTCGGTGCCCCGGACGGTGATGTTCTGGAAGCCGCCGGCCCAGGTCTGCGCGCGTTCGAATCCGAGGGCCTCGAAGAACTGATAGGTGTCCGAGCTGGAGCTGGGCGAGGCCAGGCTCGCCATCGACCCTTCGGCCATGTCCTGCTGGTCCAGCAGGATCCAGAGGTAGGTCAGGGTGTCGGGGGAGTTGTTGTGATAGGTGATCCGCTGGCTGGCGGTCAGGGCCCGGGCGTCCTCATCGAGCCGAACATCGATGACGTAATCGACCTGCTGCTGCCAGTAGCGGTGTCCGGGCGCCCCCGAGGCGGTGCGATAGTCGTTGGGGCTGGGCCAGTCCTCGCCCTCGAACTGGCGGAACTTGTCCTCATAGGTGCCACGGCTCTGGTCGACGGCGCCGACACTGACCTGGGCAACCGCCGCACCAGCGGAAAGGGTGGACGCGGCCAGCGCCGCGACCAGAATTCGGATACGCATGAATAATCCCACAAGTTTTACCGGGCCCAAGAAAGCGGGGACCTTAGCGGGCAGGGGGGCCGGCGCAAGCCGCGGTACATTACAGACTGTTCAGAGTCCGCGTCGCGCCAGCCATGCGTGGACCAGTTCCGGCCAGACGGCGGCGGGGCGACCCTCGATCAGGCGAATGCCGAAACCGTGGCCGCCCTCCTCGAACAGATGGACTTCCACCGGTACCTCGGCCCGTCGAAGGGCGGTCGACAGCATCAGGGCATTCTCGACCGGTACGGGGGTGTCGTCCATGGCGTGCAGAAGGAAGGTGGGGGCTGCGCCTGCCCAGTCCATCTGCTCCAGACTGTAGGCGGCGATCTGTTCGGGTGCCGGGTTCTCCCCGAGCAGTTCGCGGCGTGATCCTGTATGGGCGTGGGGGTCGGTCAGGGTGGCAACCGGATAGAGCAGGATGAGGGCGTCAGGGCGATGGGCGTGCCGATCCGCTGCATCGACCGGGACATAGGTGGCGTCCCGACGCGCGCCGAGCAGGCCGGCCAGGTGCCCTCCGGCGGATGCGCCCAGAACCACGATGCGGTCCGGGGCGCGGCCCCCGGCTGCGGCGTGCGCCCGAACGAGCCTCAGGGCGCGCTGGGCATCCTGCAAGGGCGCATCAGGCCCCGCCGCCCAACCGTCGGCGGGCAGGCGATACCTCAGGACGTAACAGGTGTAGCCCATGGCCGCGAAGACACGGGCACAGTCCATGCCCTCCTTGTCGACCACGGCCCAGCGATAGCCGCCGCCCGGGATGAGCAGCATCGACACTCCGTTGGAATGCACAGGGTGAACCACGGTCAGCAGAGGATCGCGCGTATGCTTCGCAATGCGGTCGTGGAAGGCCGGATCGGTCGACCGCTCGACCACCTCCGGTGTGACGGTGACACGCTCACCGCCCGGGGTCGGACCGGGCCAGAGAGGGATGTGCCCTGCAATTTCAGGGTCTGTGCCCATGCGAGGCCAGCGACTGTAGGGCGCTGCGGCGAGTGCAGGCGCCATGCAAAGCAGGGAACGTCGGGGCAATGACATCACGGGGCGGTCTTTCGGAAAGAAATCAGGCCCGGGTTGCAGGGCTGAATGAGTATTGCCGATATTTAAGTTCTTTCGTCCGCTGATCTGTGGCGTGGTCCTCGCCGATTGCCAAGGGAGGATGATGATGACCGGCCATCTCGAGAAGCAGGACCTGTCGGCTGTTGTCGAGGGACTGCGGCGTCGGACTCGACTGCAGGGAATCGCGATTCTCGGCCTGGGGGCCCTTCTGGTCGCGGGTTTTGCCGCTAGGACCGAACCGCAGAGATTGACTGTATCCGAACTGGCGGTGGTGGATGAAAACGGCGTGGTGCGGGTCAGGGTCGGCGGCGATCTGCCCGATGCCGTGATCGACGGACGCCGCGTCGGCCGTGGCGGCGAAAAGGTTGCCGGGGTGATGCTCTACGATGACACCGGTCAGGAGCGCGGCGGCTACGTCACCTTCTCGCCGTCCGGCAATGTCGGGCTGACGCTGGACAGTCGCCGTTCCCAGTCGGCCCTCTTCGTCGCCGATCCGGTGGAAGGCGTTGCCCTGAAGCTCTGGAACGACGGTGACGCCGTCGAGATGCGCGCGGACGGCGATGGAGCCCGATTTACCGCCGTCCAGAACAATCAGGTGATCTCACAGACTCCGTCGGTGCCGCTGGCCGCCGAGATCTGTGGCATCTACCGGGAGGCCCTGGCTGAGCATGGCGAGGCCGTCCGGCGAGAATGCAGCTCGCGATTCAGCCCCGAGAGCTGTGAGGCTTGCCTCGCCGACTGAGGTGACCGGTCAGACCCGCTCGACGGCCATGGCGACACCTTCGCCACCGCCGATGCAAAGCGAGGCCACGCCCCTGGACTTGCCGTGAGCTTCCAGCGCGCCCAGCAGGGTGGCCAGGATCCGCGCCCCCGAAGCCCCGATCGGGTGGCCGAGGGCGCAGGCGCCGCCGTTGACGTTCAGCTTGTCGCGCTCAATCCCCATTTCCTTCATGGCGATCATCGGCACGACGGCGAAGGCCTCATTGACCTCCCACAGGTCGACGTCCTCGACTGACCAGCCGGCCTTCTTCAGGGCCTTCTGCATGGCGGGCACCGGGGCGGTGGTGAACAGGCCGGGCTCGTGGGCATGGGCGGCGTGGGCCACGACACGGGCGACGATCGGCAGGTTCATCGCCCTGGCCACGCTCTCACGCGTCATGACGAGGGCGGCGGCGCCGTCCGAGATCGAGCTGGCATTGGCGGCGGTGATGGTTCCGTCCTTCGAGAAGGCCGGGCGCAGGGTCGGGATCTTCTCGGGACGGGCCTTGCCAGGCTGTTCATCGGTGGTGACGGTTTCCGTGCCCTTGCGGCTGGTCACCTCGACCGGAGTGATCTCGGCGTCAAAGGCGCCGCTCTCGATCGCGGCATTGGCCCGGCGCAGCGACTCGATGGCGTATTCGTCCTGCTGTTCGCGGGTGAACTGGTACTGGCCGGCGGTGTCTTCGGCGAAGGCGCCCATCAGCTTGCCGGGCGTGTAGGCATCCTCAAGACCGTCCATATACATGGTGTCGACGATCACATCGTGGCCGATGCGGGCCCCGCCCCGGTGCTTGTTCATGACATAGGGGGCGCCGGTCATCGACTCCATGCCGCCCGCGACGATGATGTCTGCGGTGCCGGCCAGAAGCGCATCATGGGCCATGATGGCGGCCTGCATACCCGAGCCGCACATCTTGTTGACCGTGGTCGCCTCGACGTGTTTGCCCAGACCGGCGCCGATGGCGGCCTGACGGGCGGGGGCCTGACCCAGGCCGGCCGGCAGGACGCAGCCCATGAAGATCTGGTCGACCTTGTCGGCGGAGACGCCGGCACGCTCGACCGCCGCCTTGACGGCAGTGGCGCCGAGGTCGGTCGCCTTGACGCCGCTCAGGGCGCCCTGAAAGCCGCCCATCGGAGTGCGGGCAAAGGCGACGATGACGACAGGATCACTGGATTGGGTCATGGGATGCAGTCCCTCGGATACAGAACAGGTTGACGGCTAGATCGGCCTTTGTGCGTTGCAACGCAAGTCTGTTTGCAGTTGCGTTCATCCGCCAGGGGGACGACGCGGCCCGAAAAGCTTGCGTCTTTGCCGGGCCAGGGCCAGCGGGCGACCGTCCGGCGCGAAGGCAATGCCGTCATCCAGCGCCCAGCCCCCGGATACGTCGCGCGTGCGGAACTGGAAAACGGCCCATCCGTCGGGGGAGGTGTCCGGTGTCACCGGCTCAATCAGGTCATAGCGCAGGTCGACGCTGGCCGAGGGCACGGGTGGCACAGGCAGGACGGTCATGTAGGAGGGGAAGATGCCGTCCAGCAGGAAGCACAGGCTGAGTTCGTCCAGCGGCCTGTGGTCCGTGGTCCGCATCCACAACCGAAGCGTCGGGTCCGTCAGCGGTGAGCCGCCGCCGATCTTCGGTCCGCCGTCGAACCGATGCTCGATATAGCGGGTGAACCAGGGCGCAAGCCGGGGATCGACCGGGGTCGGGTCCAGATCCTCGAACGGCGTGGCAGAGGGCGACAGGGGCCGCACCTCGGGGCCGTGACCGAGGGTGCCGAAGGTCCCGAGGGCGCTCAGGGCGGCACGACCCGGCTGTCCGGCCTTCACCGAGGCATAGGCCACCGACCGGCCCCCGCGATCCAGCGTCGGCGAAAAGGTGATGTCCTCGAAGCGCGCCGCGGCGAGATACTGGACGGTCAGGGTCATCAGGGGCGGGACAATCCCGAGGCCCTCGCGCATGGCCCGCGCGGCGAGAGCCGCCATCAGCCCGCCGAAAGGCGCCCCCTTGTCGGGGGGCATGGCAAGCGGGGCATTCGAGAAATCCTCGGTGAGGGAGGCGAGCCTGTCGGAGCCATCCCCGGGGCGGAGGGCGAGGGCCTGGTCGAGGGTCTGAACGGGGGTCGGCGAGATCATCAGTGGCGGTACACCGGTGGGTGCATTGCGAAAAAGGACGGACACCGGATCATAGGCAAAGGGTCCAGAATAACAACCCACTTGCATTCAGCCTGCCGTCGCGTCACTTTTCCCGAATGGGACGCACCGCAGACTACTCCAGACAAAGCTGTTCGATTGCCGCCACGCTCGAGGTGATCGGCGACCCGTGGACCCTGCTGGTGATCCGGGATGCCTTTCAGGGGGTGAGCCGCTTTGAGCAATGGCAGGAGCGTCTGGGGCTGGCGCGCAATGTGCTGGCGGCCCGGCTGAAGCTGCTGGTCCAGCACGGGGTGCTGGAAATCCGGCCCTATTCGGAGCGACCGCCGCGCAACGAATATGTGCTCACCGCCAAGGGCAAGGACCTGTCTGACGTTCTGCTGACCATGCACGGCTGGGGCTCCAAGCACCTGTACGGCGAGGCGGATGCCGGCGTGACCTTCACCCACAAGACCTGTGGTTCCGAGCTGTCGCCGCGGCTGGCCTGTTCCTGCTGTGGCGAGATCGTCAAACGCCGGGATATCGAGATCGACTTCCACGCCGACCGGCCCACGGTCGCCGATGTGTTGCCCAAGGACGAAGCGGCCTAGGCAGGCTTCTCTAGCGGATTGCGTCCCCCTTCAGGGCGATCAGGGGGATGACGATGTCTTCCTCATCGTCGAGATGGCGCGTCAGGGAGGGAAGGGCCGCGTCAAGGGCATCGGCCAGCCGATGAGCCGGAGAAACCGCATCCGGCGCATTGCCCGCAACCGCCATGTGAAAGCCGCGCCCGGCGTCGAACAGGGCCTGCAGATGGGCGTGGACCGCATGGTGATCCCGGTCGAGCAGGTCGATGCCGGCCGCAATGTCGGGCTCGATCTGGCGGAACATCGGAAAATAGTGCCCGCTCTCGATACGATGATGACCGTCCAGGTGCTGCAGGAAGGCCTGCAACGCCGGGATCAGCTGGGCGTGAAGGCCCCGGGGGTCGGCCGGGTCGGTCCGGAAAGCCGCAGCCAGCGCCGTCATATGATCGCCGTGGTGGCGGAAGCCGGCGTGCATCTGCAGCCAGTGCGCGGCAACGGGGTTCAGCCCGGCCTCGCCCCAACGGCTGCGCGGAAAGCGGTCTCGGAGGGCCAGCCACGGGGCCGGAAGCCCCTGCCGGCGAGCCAGGTCGAGGGCGTCAGACAACCGCCGCCGTACTCGCGATGAAGCCGCCGCCGAGCAGGCGATCCGGATCAGCGGGGTCGTAGAGAGCGCAGGCCTGGCCCGGAGACACGCCTTCCTCGCCTTCGTCGAACGCCACGCCGACTGCGTCGCCGTCCCGAAACAGGCGGGCGGGCAGGGGCGGACGGGTCGAGCGCACGCGGGCCAGCACCGGGCGCCCGGCGGCAGCGGCCGTCTCGAAGTCGTCTTCGTCGCCCAGCCAGTTGGTCTCTTCCAGCGTCAGCGAACGGGTCAGCAGGGCTTCGCGGGGGCCGACGATGACGCGGCGGGTGTCAGGCTCGAGGCGCACCACGAACAGGGGATCGCCCACGGCCACGTTCAGGCCGCGCCGCTGGCCGATGGTATAGTCGGTGATGCCGGAGTGGGTGCCCAGCACGCGGCCGTCCAGGTGCACGATCTCACCCGCCTCACGCCCCTGCGGCCGCAGCCGGTCAATCAGGGTGCGATAGTCGCCGGACGGCACGAAGCAGATGTCCTGGCTGTCGGGCTTGGCGGCGATGCGAAGACCCAGGTCGGCTGCCAGTCCGCGGACCTGGGGCTTTTCCAGATCGGCCAGCGGGAAGCGCAGATAGTCGAGCTGGGCCCGGGTGGTCGCAAACAGGAAGTAGGACTGGTCGCGCGAGGGGTCGATGGCCTTGCGCATCTGGCTGCGGCCGTCGGGGCCGACGGCGCGGCGCACATAGTGGCCGGTGGCCATGGCCTCGGCCCCGAGGTCGCGCGCGACATCCAGCAGGTCGCGGAACTTGACCGTCTGGTTGCAACGGATGCAGGGCACGGGGGTGCGCCCCTCGAGATAGCTGTCGGCGAACTGGTCTATCACCGCCTCGCGGAAGCGGCTTTCGTAGTCGAGCACGTAGTGCGGGATGCCGAGGGTCTCGGCTGCCAGGCGGGCATCGTGGATGTCCTGGCCAGCGCAGCAGGCGCCCTTCTTCTTGAGCGCCGCGCCATGGTCGTAGAGCTGAAGCGTGACGCCGACGACATCATAGCCTGCCTTGTGCAGCAGGGCCGCGACCACAGTGGAGTCCACGCCGCCGGACATGGCGGCCACCACGCGCGACCCGATCGGCAGGCCCACGGCCGCGCGCGCGGACGCGATGGCCGCGTCCATGTCGGCCGGAGCCATCGCGGGAATGGGGCAGGCGGCATCCTGCGGGCGGGAGATCACCGTGGTCATGCGCGGCATATAGAGCGCCTGCCCGGCTTTTTCGAGGCTCTCCTGCGCAGATGGCCGCCCCTGCTTCGCAGGCGCGGCCATCCCAAGTCTCCGGGGAGAAGAAGCCTAGTTGCGGTAATGCTGGATGCGCGTGGTGCGCAGGCCCTGCATGCCCCATTTGTCGATCGCCTTCTGCCAGGCGAGGAATTCCTCGGCGGTGAGGCGGTAGCGCGCCAGGGCGTCCTCGAGGCTCAGCAGCCCTCCGCGCACGGCGGCCACGACCTCGGCCTTGCGGCGGATCACCCAGCGGTCCGTGTTGACCGGCGGCAGATCGCGCAGGGTCAACGGCGTGCCCGTGGGGCCGACCACATAGGCTTCACCGTCCTTGTTCAGTCGTCGCTCTTGCAACATGGGCTTATGCCTCTTTCACCACCATCACTGAGCGGAACCATAAGCCTCTGGCGCTAAAGGCCGTTTAAGCGTCGTGGTGAAGGAAGGGCTAATGCGCGGACGCCGGGCGGGCAGCCGTCGCGGGTCTGAAAGGGCCATTTTATCCATCGACTGTCGCCTTATCCGCTACCGGATCAGCGCTTGATGCTGATCAGTTCGGCCAACATTTCATCGGCGGTGGTGATGATCTTGGAGGATGCGGAATAGGCCCGCTGGGTGGTGATCAGGCCGGTGAATTCGGCCGACAGGTCAACCGTCGAGGCTTCCAGTTGTGAGGCACCAATAAAGCCGGCGCCCCCCGATCCGGCGGTCTTCAGATTGAATGTCCCGGATCCCTGACTGACCCGATAGGCATTGCCGGCCGTCTCGGTCAGGCTGTCAGCGCTGGGGAAGGTGGCGATGGCGACCTGGGCGATCTTGCGGGTCACGCCGTTGTCGAAGATGGCGGTCACAAAGCCGCGCTCGTCGATCTTGACCTCGCTCAGGTTGCCGAAGGCCGTCCCGTTGGTAATCGTGGCCTGGACGACAGAGGCGCTGTCATACTGGGTCAGGCCGCCGGCGGCAGCGGTAAGGTCAAAGGCCAGGGCCTGTTCGTCGATGCCCAGGCCCGCAGCCCAGTTGAACTCGCCGGCGCCCGGCGCGGCAGAGCTCGATGATCCGAAATTCAGGGTTGCATTGGCCGGGTCGTCGAACAGGGCCTGGGCGCCGAGGGCCTCCATGGCGGTGACGTCCAGACGGCCGTCCTGGGTGAAGGCAACCAGACCGGTCTTGAGCTGACCATTGGCCAGACCGGCGCCCGAGACGACGTCCGAAGCCGGAATGGCGCGGATTTCGGCATACCACTGGTTGGGCACGGTGCTCTTCAGGAAGGACATGGCGATGGTGCGCTGCCCGCCCTTGGAGTCCGAGACCGGAATGGTGACCTCGAAGTCGGGCTTCACACCCGCGCCGGTCTCCGGATCCCACATGGCCATGGAGTTGGTCAGGGGATCATAGGCCGTCGGCCCGGGCGGTACGGCGGCGGCATCGGTGGCTTCGCTCGAAATCGCCTGGCTGGACTTGAGGTTGGCGTTCAGCTGGACGCGGGTCGTCGCCTCCGCCGTACCGCCGACGGAGCCGACGTTGATGGTCCGCAGGCGCGAAAGGTCCGAAGGGTCCGTGGCGATGTCGCCGTTCGCATCAACCGGCCAGCCCTGCAGATACAGGCCCGCCGTATTCTTGAGATACCCCAGGTTGTCGACCCGGAAGGCGCCGGCGCGGGTGAACAGGCGGGAATCCGTGACTTCGAGGTTCTCGGGCTTCTCCGTCACGACGAAAAAGCCCTGACCGGCGATGCCCAGATCGGTGGCGGAGGTCGTCCGCTGCAGCTGGCCGTTCTGGCTGGTGAAATGCCGCGCGGCGGCCTGGACGCCGCCGGCCGAATAGCCACTGCCCTGACTCTGGCTGTTGACGACGGTGGCGAACTCGCTGGTCGTCCGCTTGTACCCCACCGTGTTCACATTGGCGATGTTCTGGGAGATGGCGGCGAGGGCGGCGGAGTTGGCCGTCAGACCCGAAACGCCAGCCAGAAGGGCGCTGTTGATGCTCATGGGATACTCTCCTTACGACAGGAATTTCAGGGGGTTCATGGCCGAGACAACCGAGGCCAGCAGGCCCTCGTCGTCTTCGGAGTCAGGGTGGTCGGCGCCTGCTGTGGCGCCTTCCTGCAGGGCGATGACGCTGTTAAGCGGCAGGATAGAGTTGCCGACGGTCAGATAGGGCTGGCCGTCATAGAGCTCGACCCCGGAGATGCGCCCGCGGATCAGGACCTGATTGTCGACCGTGGCGCCTGCTGCATCCTTCGCCGACACCTTCAGGGTGTAGACGCCGCCGTCGGTGGCCTGGCCTCCGCCGGTCGTGCGACCATCCCAGACGAAGTCGTGGACGCCGTCGGACTTGCCGGGGCCCGTCCCGGTCCAGACGACATTTCCGCTGCCGTCCAGCACCTGCAGGGTCACCTCGCTGGCATCACCGGCCAGTTCATAGCTCCACGAGGCCTGGCCATCCTCAAGGCGGGTGGCGGACCAGGCCGCCGTCGCATCCTTGCCGATATAGGTGGCGGCCGTGGTCAGCCCGGCACCCTGCTGGGCCGCCAGCAGGCTGGTCAGCAGATCGTTCGTGAGCAGTTGCTGCTCGACGCCCGCCATCTGGGTCAGCTGGGCGGTGAACTGGGTCGAGTCCACCGGGGAGAGCGGATCCTGATTTTTCAGCTGGGCGGTCAGCAGGCTGAGAAAGGTCTCGAAATTGCTGAACAGGCTGGAGTTGCCGGCATTGATCCGGCTCGCAGCGGCGTTGGTGGAAATGGCATCGACCATGGGGTCAGACCTTCAGATCGACGCGATCCCGCGTCAGGGTGAGGGGTTGCCAGACCGCAGCGCCGGCGGATCCGGCATCGGTCTCGGTGTTGAGAGCTGCGGCGCGGGCGAAGGGCTTGCGATCAAATCCCGAGAAGCCGCTGCCCCCCGAAGAGGGGTCGCGCTCGGTGAACTGGAGCGCATCGCTCTCAAGGTGCAGGCCCGCCTGTTCCAGCTGCCGACGCAGTTCGTCAGCCCGACCGCGCAGTTCGGCTGCTGCGGCCGGATTGTCGAAGGCCAGGCGCGCCACCAGATTGCCGTCGCTGTCGATCTCGAGGCTGACATCGACGCGCCCGAGCCCCTCGGGGGTCAGGGCCATTTCGAACCGCGTCGATCGGCCGTTCAGGCGGTTCTGGATCTGGGCGGCGATCTGGGCGGTGGTTTCGACGGTCGCCCGCGACAGGGTCGAGAGACCATTGCCCCGGTCCGCCGGGGCGAGGGACGATCTGAACAGGTCGGCTGAACCGGTGTCACCGCTCGGCGGAGCGGGTGTCTCCGGATCGCCGTGCGGCACCGCGACGACAAGGTCGGGCGTGGGCTGAGCGCCTTGTCCAGCGGTGGACATCGCAGGATTGGGCGAGAACGATGACGCCGGCGGGGGCGTGACGGACAACCCACTCTGAAGGGCGGATGCCGCAGCTTCCCCGGTCGCAGCGGCCTTGCCGCTCACGCCCTTGTCCGTCGTCCGGTCTGCCTCCCGGGTCTTGCCGTTCTCCCGTGCCTCATGGGTCGCCAGAAGCCGGCGCATGACGGCCGGCGGCGGGGGGATCACAGCCTCACCGTCCGCGAGAGTCCGTGCAGACCCCTGGTTCGTGGCGACAGCGCTATCCGCCGCCGGTCCATTGGGGTCGTCGTTCGTGCCTTCGGCCGACCCGGTCGGCAGACCGGGATTGATCTGCGGCAGCTGCGCGCCCTTGCCAGCGCCGGTCGCCGTCGCCTCGCCGGGCAGGATTTGCGGCCCCACGCGGTCCTTGATCTTTGAACCGTCGAGGACGGGCGGGTTATGGGGAAGCACCGGGGGGGCGTCCGGGCCTTCGAGGGTGTCGTCCCCGCCGGGCAGGACCTGCGGACCGGTAACGTCCTTGCTGTCCGGCTTTTCGGTCAGAGGCGGATTATGAGGCAGGACCTGGGGGCCTTCGGCATCGGGGGTGACGGTTGTCGCTGCCGCCGCGTCGGCCTCGGCCGGGGGTCCGTCTTCGGCGACGGCCATCGTGTTACCGGCGCCCGGCGCCCCGGGCCGCTCGTTCCGCCCAGGGCGGGCCGACGGCATGTCGTCCGCCTGCGCCCGGTCGAGCATGCCGGCAAAGGCGTCGGTCCCCTCCGGACTGCCGCCCGCACGCCCCATCTGACGGGTGACGGCTTCGCCGGCCGACCCGCCTTGCAGGGCTGAGAACAGACTATCCGCACGCATTGGGCCGAGCCCCTCCGTCGCCATGGTTTTGCCTGGACGCACCAGGCTCGCCGACCCCGTCGCAAGGGCCGGGCCACAACGGGCGATAGAGAAAAAGTCAATAAAAACAGGATGGTAGATGGCCCTGATGGGAGGGGCAGCCGTGCGGGCCGGGTCGAATCTTGCCGCGCTCACGGACGTTTCTTGCCCGGTACTCCTCCAACGACGGGAACCGTGCCAACTGGCCCGCCGCTTGCGCAGTGACTGACCGAATGAATGGCCGCGGAACTATGATTATCAACGAATACAGTCAGTTGGCGAAATGGCTCTTCGGGTCTGCCGGGCAAATTGCGCAGGCGTGCGGGAAGAGCTTGCCGGGTGATGACGCGCAGGAGGCCCGCTGATGTCGATCAACGCCATCATGAACACGGCCAACAGCGGCCTCACGGCAGCGCAGGCCCAGCTGCGCGTCGTCTCTGACAATGTGTCGAACGTCAACACGCCCGGCTATGTCCGCAAGATCGCCGAGCAGCAGACCCTGGTCAGCCAGGGCGTCGGCTCCGGGGTGGAGGTCGCGCGGATCCGCCTGGCCACCGACCGCTTCCTCCAGGCGGCGAGCTTCAATGCGGGCGCAGACGCGGCTCGCCAGTCCGTTCGCTATGAGCTCTATGACCGGCTTCAGGGCCTGTTCGGCGATCCCGGCGGCGCCGGCGGCTTCTTCGCCCAGGTCGATCAGGCCTTTTCCGTCTTCGCCGCTGCGGCGGAGGATCCGACGTCGTCTCCGCGTCGGCAGGAAGCCCTGTTCCGGACCCAGGCCCTCTTCGACGAAGGCTCGCGGATAGCCGGGCAGATACAGGCCGTGCGAGAGGATGCAGACGGCCGCATCCAGAGTGCTGTGGAGCAGGCCAACTCTCTTCTGCAGCAGATCGAGGCGCTGAACATCGAGATCGCGCGGTCGACGGCGGTGGGCGGTGATGGCTCCGGCGCCGAAACGGCCCAGGCAGCGCTGATCGGCCAGTTGTCGGAGCTGATGGATGTCCGCGTCTCGGTGCGATCGGTCGGTGGCGTGTCAATTCGCACGGGGGCGGGGGTGCTGCTGGCCGGGGAGGGCCACGCGACCCTCGAGTATAATCGCGCCGGGACCGTCAATGCCGAGACGGCGTTCAACGAAATCTGGGTGACGGAACCCCGCGGCCAGAAGCGCCCCTTGCTGGAGAGCATTACCTCCGGCGAGATCAAGGGTCTGGTGGACACCCGGGATATCGAGGCACCCCAGGCGGCCGAGCGTCTTGCCGAATTGCTGACACGGGTGGCTGATGAACTCAACCGGGCGCACAATGCCAACTCCTCGATCCCGGCCCCGACGACCCTGACCGGCCGGAACGTCGGTCAGTCGCTCGAGACGGCCCTTGCAGGATTTTCCGGCAACACGGTGATCGCCGTCACCAATCCGGCGGGTCAGGTCCAGGCGCGGGCGGATATCGTCTTCTCGGGCGGCACGATCACCATCAACGGGACCGCGACCACGCCGGCCGGGTTTCTGGCGACATTGAATGCCCAACTGGGCGGCGCGGCGACGGCCAGCTTCACGGGCGGGGTCCTCAGCCTGTCGGCGACCGGCTCGAACGGAATGGTGGTCGCTGACGACCCTTCCAACCCGTCGCAGAAGGTCGGCCGGGGCTTCTCGCACTTCTTCGGCCTCAACGACCTGATCACATCCGACCGACCGGCCCTGTACCAGACGGGACTGACGCCGGCGTCCGCCCATGGCTTTACCGCCGGCGAGAGTCTGACACTTCGCTTCACCGGCGAGGCAGGGGCCAAGATGCGCGACGTGACAGTCGCGATCCCGGCGGGCGGGACGGTCGCGGACCTGCTGACGGCGCTGAACGACCCCGCCACCGGCGCCGGTCGTTTCGGCAGCTTCGCCCTCAATGCGGCAGACGGGACGCTCAGCTTCACGGCGCTCAACACGCCGGCGCCGCGAATGTCCGTGCTTGAGGATCGCACGACCCAGGTCCCCTCGGGCGTGTCGATCACCGAGCTGTTCGGGATCGGGGGCGGTGTCCGGGCCTCGCGCGCAGACGGGTTCAGCATGCGCACCGACATCCGGCAAAGCCCGGCGAACCTCGGCCTCGCCCGGTTCGACTTTTCTGCGGGAATCGGTGCCACCGGCCTGACCAGCGGCGATGGCCGGGGCGCTCTGGCCCTCGCGGACGCGGGCCAGGTCAATGCCGTGTTCCAGAGCGCGGGGGATTCCCTCGGCGGACAGATCTCGGTCTCGCGCTACGCGTCCGAACTGGCCGGGGACATCGGGGGGCGGGCGGCGTTGACGAAGACGGCGCGGGACAGTGCCGCCGCGCTGCACAGCGAGGCCAGCGCCCGCCAGCGCGCCCACGAGGGCGTCAATCTGGATGAGGAGCTGGTGCTGATGACCACCTATCAGCAGGCCTTCAACGCCTCTGCGCGGCTTATCCAGGCGGCGCGGGAACTCTACGACACCTTGCTGGGGATCGTGTGATGAACCGGGTATCCACCTTCGGCAACTACCAGTCGGCCCTGCTTGACCTGATGACCGCCCAGACCCGGGCCCAGGAAGCCCAGGAGCGCGTGTCCACACAGAAGGTGGCCACGGACCTGTCCGGCTTTGGCCGGGGATCGGAGACCCTGACCGCGCTGAAGTCGACCCAGAGCCGGATCCAGGGATTTATCGACACCGGCGAGTCCGTCGCGTCGCGCCTCGGGACCCAGGGCCTTGCCCTTGATCGCATCGCCGACGGGGTCGGAGGGGCGCGGGAGGCGATCGCGGCGGCGCTTGCGAGCGGACGCACGGACGGGCTGATGCTTGAGCTGCAGGGGCATTATCAGATTACCCAGGACGGGCTGAATACCCGGCACCAGAACCGCTATCTGTTTGCCGGCAGCCAGAGTGCGGCGCCGCCGGTGACGGCCATGACGCTGGCGGACCTGGCGGACTTGCCGGCGGCATCCGACGCCTTCGTCAACGACAGTCTGAAGCAGGTCTCGCGGCTCGACGAGGGCACGCTGATGGAGACGGGCTTCCTGGCCAGCGAGATCGGCATCGCCGCCTTCGACATCTTCCGCGACATCCAGCTGTTCCATGAGGCCACGCCGATGAATGGCGGCATGGATGACGCCACGCGCGACTTCCTGACGGCCCAGCTGACACGGCTCGACACCGCGCGGGAGACGGTGACCAATTTCGGAGCCCGCAACGGCTCGCTGCAGAACCGGGTCGACTCGATCCTGTCGGCCCAAACGACCCAGAAGGTCGCTCTGGATGAGATGCTGGCGAAGAAGACGGATGCGGATCTTGCCCAGGCCCTGACGGATCTGGAGCTGTCGCAGGTCGCTATCCAGGCTTCGGCCCAGGTGATCAACCAGTTGCGCCAGGTCTCACTGCTGAACTTTCTGAGCTGACGGCAACCCGGCGCCGGGCGGCGCATTTGACACATCGACCGGGGGATCACGGCCAGCCGTGCCTGCGGGCGCGATTTGCACATGGGCAAATCGCGGTATCCGCTTTACTTAAGGCAGCATGGCGACGGCCGATTTCGAGATAGACAGTCAGGGAGACGGCGTCCGCCTCTGCCTGACCGGGGACTGGACCGCCGCGGGCCTGTCTCCGCTTCGGGGTCGGCTGGGGCCGCGTCTGCAATCGGCGCTCGGCGACGCATCGGTGACCGCCGTGGATCTTTCGGGTCTTGGCCGCTTCGACACGACCGGGGCCCTGATCCTGGCGCGGGCGGCCGCCGGTAATCTGCCGTCCGACGCCTGGTCGACCCGCCCCGGGGCCGGCAGGATCTATGCCCGTGTCAGAGCGGTCGAGTGTGACGGAGCGACCGCCCCGAGGCGATCATCCGGCATGACGCGCCTGTTCGCCAAGATCGGCCACGGCATGCATGACATCGGGGGCGAGGCCCTTTTGTCGATGGCCTTTCTCGGGCGTCTGATCACGGCTACGGGCTCGGCCCTGAAGCATCCGGGGCGGATCCGCTGGCCAGCCTGGGTCAGCCAGATCGAACGGGCCGGTCTTGATGCGATACCCATCATCGCGATCACGGCCTTCTTCATCGGCGCGGTGGTGGCCTTCATCGGCGCTGACCTGCTTCAGCAGTTCGGCTTTGATGTCTTCGCGGTCGAGCTCATCGCCATTTCCGTGCTGCGCGAGTTCGCCGTGGTCATCGCGGCCATCCTGCTCGCCGGCCGTTCCTCCTCATCCTTTGCGGCCGAGATCGGGGCGATGAAGATGAACCAGGAGATCGACGCCATGAGGGTGATGGGCGTCAACCCGTTTCAGGCCCTCGTCATTCCCCGTCTGGCCGCAATGGTGATCATGCTGCCCCTGCTGACCTTTGTCGCCATGGTGACGGGTCTGTTCGGAGGGGCGATGGTGGCCTGGAGCCAGCTGTCCCTGGGTCCCGACTTCTTCATCCAGCGGATGACGGTGATCCCGGACATCGGCAATCACCTGTTCGTGGGGCTGATCAAGGCGCCGGTCTTTGCCGTTGTCGTCGCGGCAATCGGGTGCCGGCAGGGCATGGCCGTGTCAGGCGATGTCGAGTCCCTGGGGCGGAGGGTCACGGCCGCCGTTGTCCAGGCCATCTTCGCGATCATCGTCCTGGATGCGATTTTCGCCCTGATTTTCCTGGAACTGGGCATATGACAGGGACGCAGGACAGGGTGATCGAGGTGCGTGGCCTGCTCAGCCAGTTCGGCGAGCGGGTCATCCATCAGGACCTTGACCTCGACGTCGAGCGGGGGGAGGTGCTCGGTGTCGTCGGGGGGTCGGGCACCGGAAAGACAGTGCTGCTCAACTCCATCATCGGACTGAAGGAGCCGGATGCAGGCCGGGTTTGCGTCCTGGGGCACGACATGGCCGCAGCGACCAAGGCCGAACTCGCCGATATCGAGCGCCGGACAGGTGTCCTGTTCCAGCAGGGCGCCCTGTTCTCGTCCCTGACCGTGCTGCAGAACGTGGCATCGCCCCTTGTCGAGCACACCCTGTTGCCCCGCGACCTGGTCGAGGACATTGCGGCCATGAAGATCGCCCTCGTCGGTCTTGGACCGGAGTCGCACTATCTGAAGCCGGCGGAACTGTCCGGCGGCATGCGCAAGCGGGCCGGCCTCGCCCGCGCCCTTGCCCTTGATCCGGAGCTGCTGTTTCTGGATGAGCCGACGGCCGGTCTGGACCCGGTCGGCGCGGCCGCATTCGACGAGTTGATCCGGTCGCTGGCGGATGACCTCGGGCTGACGGTCTTTATGATCACACACGATCTGGATAGCCTGTACGCCATCTGCGACAAGGTCGCCGTGCTGGCGGACAAACATGTGGTGGCCAAGGCGACCGTTGCCGAACTCGAGCGTTCCGATCACCCGTGGATCCGGGATTATTTCCACGGCCCGCGGGGACGCGCCGCCCACAGGACCGGCTGAGGAGCCACACGGATATGGAAAGAGACGCCCATTACGCCGCAGTCGGCATCGCCACGGTCGCCCTGGCCGCAGCCCTGATCATCTTCTCGATCTGGCTGGCGCGCCTGTCGTTCAATGAGGAGTATGACCTCTACGATATCGTCTTCTACGGGCCGGTGAGGGGGCTGTCGGAAGGCGGCGAAGTCCACTTCAACGGCATCCGCGTCGGGATTGTCACCGATCTGAGGCTGGACCCGGAAAAGGGCGACCAGGTCGTCGCCCGGATCCGGATCGACGCAACGACTCCGGTGCGCGTGACCTCGCGCGCCCAGCTGGAGCCCCAGGGGATCACGGGGCTCAACTACATCCAGATTACCGCCGGCACCGAGGGCAGCGCCCTCCTGAAAAGCCAGTATCCGAACAATGTGGTACCGGTCCTGCAGAGCCAGCCCAGCCCGATTGCCGAGCTTCTGTCGGGGTCGGGAACGGTGCTGGCCCAGACCGTCGACGCCCTGAACCGTATCAACCGGGTTCTGTCGGATGAGAACATCCGGTCCTTCTCGGTCAGTCTGCGTAACATCGAGTCGATCAGCACCGAGCTGGAGGCGCGCAAGGCGATGTTCGCCGAACTGGAGCAGGCCCTGATCCGCGCCAATGCGGCCATGGCGGAATACCAGGCTCTGGGCGAGTCCGCGCGCCGGCTGGTCGAAACTGACGGACAGCAGGCCGTGGCCAATATGAACCGGGCGGCCGAGCAGGCGGTCGAAGCCGCCGAGTCCGCCAACCGGGTGATCGCCAATCTGGAAGGACCTGTCAGCGACTTCGCAGCCAGCGGACTGCCGCAGCTGGAAGAGGCTATCCGGGGGCTCGATGAGGCGACCCGATCGCTCGAAGACCTTGTCGAAGAGGTCCGCACAAGCCCGCGTGAGTTCATCTCGCGGCCGTCGTCCAATGAGCTGGAGGTTCAGCCATGATCTTTCGGAGCTTGCAGCGTGCCCGTCAGCGGGTGATCGGCGCAACGGCCCTTGCGGGTCTGGCCGCTGTGCTGGGCGGCTGCGCCCTCCTGTCGACACCCGATCCGGTTCAGCTTTACAGGTTCGGTCCGCTGGACAGCCCCTATGTGGGGGAGCGGACTACGGCAAATGTGCAGGTGTCCCTCCGCCGGGTTGAATTCCCCGAGGCGGTGGCCGGGCAGCGCATCCTGTCGGTCACCGGAAACGAGGCGGCCTATCTGGCGGGGGCTCGCTGGGTGTCTGATGCGGATGAGCTCTACACCCAGGCTCTGGAGACGGCGTTCGGCGCCGGTGCCTCCGGCGTGCGCCTGATCGGCGGACGGGAACTGACGCGGGCGGATGCCGGTCTGGACGTCGACATCACCACCTTCGAGACACGCTATGCGGCGCCGGGTGCCGCACCGGCGGTCGTCATCTCAGCCCGGGCGCGACTGCTCGGCATGCCCGGACGCACCGTCGTCTCCGAGCAGATCTTTTCAGTCAGGCAGCCCGCATCCGAAAACCGGCTGGGCGCGATTGTTGCGGCCTATGATGCGGCGACGCAGGACCTGAACCAGCAGATCGTGGCCTGGGTGCAGGCCAATGCGTCCCGGGCCGCGAGCGCCGAATAGGCGTCACCCGTTTCGCAGGGCTTCAAGGCGGCTCACCTGGGCCTGCCGGCGCTCCTGGGCCTGGGTGACCTCGGCACGGATGCGCGAGAGCGCCGCAAGAAGCCGATCGCGGCTGGCCGAGAGCTCGGCGACGTCCGGTCGGACCTTGCGCGGACGTTTCCGGTCCAGCCCCAGACGTCCGGTCCAGTCCTCCTGCCAGGCCTGCAGCGCGGGGCCGGCCCGCCGCAGGGCAGATGCGGCCCATGCATCGGCGTTCTGGATGGCCCGCGCGCCCGGGAGTGCAGAAACCCCCGTCAGCCTGTGGTGGTCCAGATCCTTTAGCCGGTTGCGCAGCGCCAGCTCAGGGTCCTCGGCCGCCTCGCCTTCGGCCGCTGCCGCCGGGGGTGGGGCGATGGCGGCCCGTCCCACGGTCAGATGACCATTGATCTCGCGCACGGCCTCGCGCAGGGCGTCAAGGGCACCCTCGATGGAACGCCCCCGGGTCTCGACGCCGCCGAGCCGTTCGTCGATGTCGGCGAGGCTGTCGCGGACGGTCCGGGACGACGCCTGAAAGGCGGCACGGAAGCGCTTCAACCGGCCGCCACGACTGTCGAACAGACCGGCCAGGCCGCGGCGGGGCTCCAGCGCGGAAGGACCAAGGGCCTCGACACAGGCGATCAGATGGCTGACACGCGCGCCGGCCTCGGTCAGGTCGCCCGTGCGGGCTTCTGACAGCAGGCGATCAAGACAGTCGCGAACCGACTGGCGCGAGCTTTCGCCATAGGACGCGGGCTCATCCGCCGCCAGTTCGGCCCGCATACCCTGCAGACGTTCGGAATCCGGTTCGGGAATACCGAAATAGCGTCCGCTGCCATCAGCCATCACATCACCCTCCGTTTCGGCCTGTGCCGGCCGATTGGGGGCACTATGCCAGCGACTTCAGGTTTTCGGAAATTGTCCAGGTTGCCTCGGTCTTTGCCGCGACCTCTTCCACGGTCACGCCGTCGGCGAGCTCGATCAGCTCGAGGCCCGTGCCGTCCGGCTTGACGTCAAAGACGCACAGATCGGTGATGATGCGGCTGACAACGCCCGTGCCGGTCAGCGGCAGGGTGCAGGCCTTCAGCACCTTGGACTGGCCATGTTTGTTGGCGTGCTCCATGACCACCACCACCCGCTTGACGCCGGCGACCAGATCCATGGCGCCGAGGATCGACAGGTTGATGTGGCCGCCACGGATCATGGCGAAGCTGTCGGCAGAGCTGAAATAGCTGGTCTCCGGGATCTCCGAGATGGTCTGTTTGCCAGCGTTGATCAGGTCGGGGTCCACCTCGTCCTCAAAGGGGAAGGGGCCCATGCCCAGCATGCCGTTCTCGGACTGAAGGGTAACCTCCATACCGTGCGGGATGTAGTTGGCGACCAGCGTCGGAATGCCGATGCCGAGGTTGACGTAGAAGCCGTCCTCGAGCTCGCGGGCGGCGCGGGCGGCCAGTTGTTCGCGGGTACGGGGCATGGATCAGGCTCCCTCTCTCTGACGGACGGTGCGCTGCTCAATGCGCTTCTCGAAAGTGCCCTTGATCAGGCGGTCGACGTAGATGCCGGGGGTGTGGATCTGGTCCGGGTCGAGCGTGCCGGTGGGCACAATCTCCTCAACCTCGACGACGGTGACCTTGCCGGCCGTGGCCATCATCGGATTGAAGTTGCGGGCGGTCTTGCGGAACTGGAGATTGCCGCGGCCGTCTGCCCTCCAGGCCTTGACGATCGACAGGTCGGCGACCAGGCCCGATTCCATGACATACTGACGGCCGTCGAATTCACGGACCTCCTTGCCCTCGGCCACCAGGGTGCCGACACCGGTCGCCGTAAAAAAGGCCGGGATGCCCGCGCCGCCGGCGCGGATGCGCTCGGCCAGGGTGCCCTGGGGATTGAACTCCAGCTCCAGCTCACCGGCCAGGTACTGACGCTCGAACTCCTTGTTCTCCCCGACGTAGGAACTGATCATCTTCCTGATCTGGCGGGTTTCCAGCAGCTGGCCGAGGCCGAAGCCATCGACGCCGGCGTTGTTGGAGATGACCGTCATCCCCGTGGTGCCGCTGTCACGCAGGGCAGCGATCAGGTTTTCGGGGATGCCGCACAGGCCAAAGCCGCCGGCCATTACAGTCATGCCGTCGAAGGTCAGGCCTTCGAGCGCGCTCTTGGCGTCAGGATAGAGTTTCCTCATCGCGTCCTCTTATTTTCATCGCCTGATGAAATTGGGTCTGTCTGTTCGGTCTCTAGTGTGACCGGTCGCAGGGGGCAACCCCGGGGCGGTCACATGACCGTTCCGTGGGTCACCGGATCGGCCGGAGGGGCGCCCCGGACGCGGTACCGGGCGCCCTTGAACAGCAGTTTGATGGCTTCCCAGTGAATGGCGGCGATCACCTTCCACGTCAGCAGCGGATGGGACCAGAAGGCGCGGGCCAGATGGGCGTCGTCGAGCGGTCGATGCTGCCCGGCGAAGGTGGCGGTCAGGATCGGCGCCTCGCCCCGCCGGACATTGACCGTCACCGACAGGTCATCCCCCGGTGGGCGGACGATGAAGTCATAGGTCAGGCCCATGTCCATGAAGGGGCTGACGAAGAAGCGTTTGGGGGCGGTCTGGCGCCCGCCGCCCCGTTCGCCTTCGGGCCGGGCGATCAGATAGGTGTGTCGCTCGCCGAACGTGTTGGACACTTCATAGACCAGCGCCCTGAGCGCCCCGTCCGGCCCGTAGCAGAAGTAGACGCTGAGCGGATTGAAGCCGTAGCCGAGGATGCGCGGCATGGTCAGCAGGCGGATGGGCCCCCCGTCCAGCGCGATCCCGGCTCCCGACAGATGAGCCTCGATCTGCGCGCGCAGGGATCGCGGATCCCCGGGCGCGCCATGGTCGGCGGCATTCCAGCGCATCAGCCCCCACCGGCCCGGCCGAAGCCACCTGAGGCGCGACAGCCGCTCGCCGGCTGCGTCGAGGTCGAGCAGCAGCATATAGACGCGGTAGCGGAGGCGGTGGTCGAACGGACGGACGCGCCGGTGGGTCACCTTTCCCACATAGAGACCGAAGGCAGGCGGTGAGGTCACGCGGCCCTTTCCAGAGCGGAGGCCGGTGGCGCGCCGACGTGGATGCGCCCGCTCTCGTTCTCGACCGACCAGGGCCGCCGCAACCCGCCAAGCTGTTCGGCCACAGCCAGGCCGGACTGGATGCCGTCCTCGTGGAAGCCCGAGCCGAACCATGCGCCACAGAACCAGACATTGCGCTGACCCTGAAGGGTCCACAGCCGCTTCTGGGCTTCCAGCGCCGCGCTGTTGAACACCGGATGTTCATAGTCCCACTCGCCGAGAACCGTGTCGGCGGCGGGCTCGACGGCGGGGTTCAGGCTGACGAACAGGGGCGGACCCTCAAGACTCTGAAGCTCGTTCATCCAGTAGGTCACGCCCCCCTCGCCGGCGCGATCGGAATAGCCGAGATGGGTCCAGGCGGCCCACGCCTTGCGCCGCTTCGGCATCAGCCGGGTATCGCGATGCAGGACGGCACGGTTCGGGCGGTATCCGATGGCGCCCAGCAGCTCGCGCTCAGCCGCCGACGGTGCCTCGAGCAGCCGGAGGGCCTGATCGGAATGAGTGGCGAGGACGATGGCATCGTACCGCTCGAACCGGCCATCCGTGAACCGGAGAGCGGCCTCGTCGCGTCCCCGCACAACGCTCTCGATCCCGGCGTTGGTCACGACTGTGCCGTCGAAGTCGGCCAGCAGGCGCGTCACATATTCGCGCGAGCCCCCCGTGATCGTCCGCCAGGTCGGGCGGAGATCATATTTGAGGAGATTGTGGTTCATGTAGAACCGGATGAAGGCTGCCGCAGGATAGTCCGTCATCTGGTTCAGGGTGCACGACCAGATGGCCGCCGCCTGGGGCAGCAGATGGGCATCCCGGAACAGGGGGCCATAGCCCGAGCGGGTCAGGTAAGCCTCCAGGGTCTCGCCGGTACGTTCCAGTTCGGGAAGGTCGCGGGGCGCCTGTTTCTGGAAGCGGAGCAGGTCCCCGATCATGCGCCAGAATTTCGGGCTGGCGTAGTTGCGCTTCTGGGCGAACAGGGCACCGACGCCGTGGCTGGAGTATTCCAGAGCCCCGTCGTCCATCGACACTGCGAAGGACATATAGGCCGGCTGGGTCGGAACGTTCAGCCGGGCGAGCAGGGCCGTGAGATTGGGATAGTTGTCTTCGTTGAAGACGATGAAGCCGGTGTCGACCGCTGTCGGCCTGCCGGTGTCCTCGACGGTGACCGTGTGGCTGTGGCCACCGATTCGACTGTCGGCCTCATAAAGGGTTACCTGATGGCGCCTGGACAGCAGCCAGGCGGCTGAAAGACCCGCAATGCCCGAGCCGACGACCGCGATCCTCAGACCGCCCTTGCTCGCGGCCGGATCGGGTTCCGGGTTTACCAGTTGCGGGTTCATGCTCTCTCCCTGTAGCCGTCTTCGGGCCAGCTACGAAACGGCAGGCAGGTCAGATGACTCATCCGGACCCCGATATCGGACGTAAATGGCGGAAACCTTGCCGGGCCGGGCGGATCCTTTACGCCTCCGCTGAGGTTCGGTTGCCAGCTTTGCCACAGACCCGGGGCCCTTGATGAATCCAGTGACGACCGCCATCCGACAGATGCAGGATGCGCCCTTTCCTGACCCGGTGACCCGCTGGGCTATCGATAGCCTGGTGACCGAGGCGCGCAAGCGGCTGGATCGCGAGGCGCCGCACGATGAGGGCGCCTTTGCCCGCTCGATGGCCGACCGGCCGATCGCCGAGCACACGGACGCAGCCAATGAGCAGCATTATGAGCTGCCGCCCGAGTTCTTCGAGATCTGTCTTGGCGCACGACTGAAATACTCCTGCTGTCTTTACCCCACCGGCGAGGAGACGCTGGATGAGGCCGAGGCGCTGGCGCTGGCGGAGACCTGCGAGCACGCCGGGCTGGAGGACGGTCAGACCATCCTCGAGCTTGGTTGTGGCTGGGGATCGCTCAGCCTGTGGATGGCCGAGCACTATCCGAAGGCGCGGATCGTGGCGGTGTCGAACAGCCACGGCCAGCGGGGTCACATCGAGGCCCGGGCGCGCGAGCGCGGTCTCGGCAATCTGACGGTCATCACCTGCGACATGAATGATTTTGGGGGTCCCGCCGACCTGACGGGACCGGTCGACCGGATCGTCTCGGTCGAGATGTTCGAGCACATGGCCAACTGGCGGGCCCTGCTGACCCGGGCGCGGGGCTGGCTGAAGCCGGACGGACGGATGTTCATCCACGTCTTCACGCACCGCGACGCACCCTACCGCTTCGACCACACCGACAGCGGGGATTTCATCGCCCGGTACTTCTTTACCGGCGGGGTGATGCCCAGCCGCGGCCTGATCCGGCAGTTCCCCGACCTGTTCGAGGTCGAGAGTGAATGGACGTGGAACGGCGAACACTATGCGCGGACGGCACGGCACTGGCTGGCCAATATGGACCAGAACGCCGACCGGGTGGCCGAGCTGATGGCCGGGACCTATGGCGCCGATGCCCGTCTCTGGACCCGGCGCTGGCGGCGGTTCTATCTGGCGACGGCCGGACTTTTCGGAAATGACGGCGGCCGCACCTGGGCGGTCAGCCACTATCGTCTCAAGCCCGTGGCGGGCTGAGCAAGGGGAGAAGACCATGCTGAAGTATCTGGCCGGCTATCTGGGCGCGGGTCTGGCGTTCGCGGCGATCGATGCCGTGTGGCTCACGACCATGACCAACCGTCTCTACAAGCCGATCCTTGGACCGATCCTGGCCGACAAGCCGGACATGAAGGCCGCAGTCGCCTTCTATCTGATCTACATCGGCGGGATCGTGCTGCTGGCGATCTCGCCGGCGCTGAAGGACGGCGGGCTGGGGCGCGCGGCCATGAACGGCGCCATCCTCGGATTCGTCGCCTATGCCACCTATGACCTGACCAATCAGGCGACCCTCAAGGTCTGGTCCACCCAGATGACGGTGATCGACATCATCTGGGGCACAGTGCTGACCCTGTCGGCATCCAGCGTCGGCTATCTGGCCGCGCGGTGGGCCGAGGGCCGGGTCGGGGGCTGATGCATTTTAACCCTGTTGTTCGCCACAGGCGCGCAAGCCCTGTTCTGAGCCACGGGATCGGTTAATCTGCCGACGAGGGTCCGGGTTGGGCCGACAGTATTCGTCGGGGGACGGCGTGCGCGCTGGCATCAATGCTTTGACGGTGGCCTTTGTGGTCGGGGTGCTGGCAGGGCTGATGCTGACTCCCGACGGCCGCGCCTGGCTGAGCAATCCGACCCTGATGCTGGGTGGGCAGGCCAGTGCCTCGGCCAATGCCAGCGGTGCCGCTGTCGCCGAAGCGCCGGTCGAGGTCGAGGCGCCTGTACCGACCAGCAGCCTCAAGAGCCGCTACGCGGATGGCACGCTGACCATCGGTGTCTTCGGTGACTCCATGGCCGATGGCCTGTGGGCTGCCCTGTATCGCGATCTGGGCGACCTTGACGGCGTCGATGTGGTCAAGTTCAGTGAGGTCTCGACCGGCCTCAGCCGCTACGACTATGTCGACATCCAGGCCAAGAGCACGCGTCAGCTGGCCGAGCGCCCGGTCGATGTGGCCATCATCCTGTTTGGCACCAATGACGCCCAGGCCATTGTCGTTGACGGCCAGATCCATCCCTTCGGCAGCGACGGGTGGAAGGCGGCCTATGCCCGGCGCGTCGACAATCTGGTCGAGTTGATGCGGTCGCGCGGGGCCGAGGTCTACTGGGTGGGCCTGCCGCGCATGAAGAGCAGCGGCTTCGACGGACGCATGGCAATCATCAACGGGGTCGTCGAGGCGCGCATGACGGCACTGGGCGTACCCTGGTTCGACACCGTCGCCCTGACCTCGAACGAGGCGGGCGGCTATGAGGCCTATCTGAGCGATGAGGACGGCCGTCGCCGACTGATGCGGGCCGGTGACGGTATCCACATGAGCATGAGCGGCTATCTGCGCATGGCCGATCCGGTGGCCGACCGGCTCAAGGCCGACATGGGCGTCGATGCCGGCGAGTCCACTGGGCCGGGCGCGCCCTGATCCATGACCATCCTGGCCGCGGCCGCATCTGCGATCCTGTCCCTCGCGGTCGGAGCGACAGTCTGTTGGGCCCAGACCCCCTACATTCCGGTCGACCGCCCTGCTGCAGGTGAAACGGTCTGCGGTGCCCCGATATGCGGCGAAACGTTTCTGGCGCCGGCCTTCGTGACACTTTCGGCGCTCGAGGCGGAGCCGGATCGCCGTTTCCACATCCTTCAGCTGGGCGACAGCCATACGGCCGGCGACCAAGTCAGCGGCCAGGTGCGCAGCCGGATGCAGGTCCGTTTCGGGAGAGGGGGGCGCGGGGTCATCGCGCCAGGCCTGCCCTATGTCGGTTATGCGCCCCGTCAGGTGATGATCGCGGCGACCGGTGCCCGATATCTGCCGGCCCCGCTTGCCGCAGCGGGTACACAGGTACCGATGGGGCTGGCCGGGGGACAGGGGCGACTCGAGGCCGGCGCCCATCTGTCGGTTACTGTTGATCCGGGCGTGCCTGTGACCTCGGTCGGCGTATGCGGCCAGGCCGGGCCGGACCGGGGGGTACTGCAGATCATCCCGGATATCGGCCTGCCCCGGGCCATCGATTTCCGACGAGACCTTACCGGGCCGCTTTGCGGGCAAGTCGAACTGGCTCCCGGCGATGTTGGCCTGACCCTGCTGGCCGTGGATGCGCCGGTGGTGATTGACGACGTGCGTCTGTGGGGCGACCGCGGCCTCAGCCTCTCGAATCTCGGCGTCGTCGGATCCACCCTGATGGACCTTGAGGGCCGCGACGCGGCGACCGCCGAGGCGCAACTGCGGGCCAGTCCGCCCGACCTGATCCTGCTGGCCTACGGGGTCAATGAGGGGTTCGACGATGCCCTTGATCCGCTGGCCTATGAGCAGACCCTTCGCAAGAGAATTGCGTGGCTGCGACGGGTGGTGCCGGAGGCGACGCTCGTCATCATGGGGGCCCCGGACGGTTTGCGTCGCCGTCCCGCTTCTGTTGGTCCCGAACCCTGGTCCCGGAGGTGCGGGCCCGATGGCGAATGGGAGACGCCGCCGAGCCTGGCGCTGGTCCGCGATGTGCAACGCCGCGTGTCCGAGGACTTGGGTGTGGCATTCTGGGACTGGTACGGGCGTATGGGCGGGGCGTGTTCAGCGGATCGACTGGCGGGGGGCCCTGACCCGCTGATGCGGGGCGACCGGGTGCATTTCACGGCGGGCGGCGCCGAGTGGGTCGGCGACCTCCTCGCGGATGATCTGCTGGCGGCCTACGACGGATGGCGCGCCGGCCGGTCGGGCGGAGACTGACCGATGCTGTTTCCGACGCTCGCCTTCGGCATCTTCTTTCTGTTCGTCTATTTCACCTCATGGTCGCTGGATCGTGAGAACGGCCGCCGCAAGGTGTTCCTGCTGCTGGCCAGCTGGTTCTTCTATGCCCAGTGGGACTGGCGTTTTGTCGGCCTGCTGATCCTGTCGTCGGTGCTGAACTGGGGCGTCGCCGCCCTCATCGCCCGCAACGACAATGCCACACAGCGCAAATGGCTGGTGGCGCTGGGCGTGCTGGTCAATCTGCTGATCCTCGGCTTCTTCAAATACTATGGCTTCTTCATCGAGCAGATGGCGGACCTGCTGACCCGCGTCGGCTGGGAGCGGGATCTGCCGCTGCTGCAGGTGGTGCTGCCGGTCGGGATCAGCTTCTTCACCTTCCAGGGCATCAGCTACGTCGTGGACGTGCACCGGCGGACGACCGCGCCGGCCAACAGCCTGCTCGACGTGATGCTGCTGATGAGCTTCTTCCCGCAACTGGTGGCCGGCCCGATCATCCGGGCCTCTGACCTGTTGCCCCAGTTTGCCAAATCCCCGCGTCTGACGCGCGAGGCCGCGACTCTCGGCCTGCTGCTGATCGTCTGGGGACTGTTCAAGAAGACGGTCGTTGCCTCGGAGCTGTCGGTCAACCTGGTCGATCCGGTCTTCTTTGACCCGTCGGCCTACGGGGCGTTCGATATCGCCGCTGCCGTTTACGGCTATGCGGTCCAGATCTATTGCGACTTCTCGGCCTATTCGGACATGGCCATCGGCACCGGCCTGTTGCTCGGCTATTCCTTCCCGCGCAATTTTGACCAGCCCTACCGGGCCTCCTCGATGCAGCAGTTCTGGCGGCGCTGGCATATCAGCCTGTCCAGCTGGCTGCGCGACTATCTCTATGTGCCGCTGGGCGGGGGCAAGAGGGGCCTGTGGTCGTCCAGCCTCAACGTCATGATCACCATGTTGCTGGGTGGGCTCTGGCACGGGGCCGCCTGGACCTTCGTCGCCTGGGGTGCGCTGCATGGTGGGGTGCAGGTGATCGAGCGTCTCGGGCGGGCGGCGTTCGGGGGGCGCAAGGTGATCCCGACCGTGGTCGGCGTACTGGTTACCTTCCACATCGTCTGCCTGGGCTGGATCCTGTTCCGGGCTGAAACCTTCGAGCTCGCCTGGGCCATGCTTGAGGGTCTGGGGCGGATGGGTCCGCTGGCCGTGACCACGCCCTTCATGCTGGGGTTGATCGTCATCGGTCTGGGCATGCACTGGCTGCCGCCGCGCGCGGCCGAGGGGCTGGCGGTCCGCCTGAAGGCGGCGCCCTCCCTGACGCTGGGCCTGCTGGTCGGGGCGGCCTTCCTGCTGGTCGAGGCCATGCGTCCGGACGGCGTGGCCCCCTTCATCTATTTCCAGTTCTAGGGGAGGGTAGAGCATCATGGCCGATCGTCCCGATGATCCGAACGATCCGATCGATCCGTTCCCCACGGATTTTCCGGAGCCCCCGCCCTCGCGCTTTCCGCCGGTTGGAGAGGAGGCGGCGTCGATCGCCGGCGTGGCCGCGGACCCCGTCGATCCGCCCAGCGACTGGAACGCCGGCGCCGATGCCCATGACCTGCCGCTGGGAACCAAACGGCCCGGTCGGTGGAAGGCCCTCGGCCAGCTGGCCTTTCCGCCGCCGCCGCCCGCCGACGAGGAGGTCCTCGCCGCCCGGGATCGCCGCTGGACCAGCCGGGTGATCCTGATCGTTGCCGCCTTCATGCTGATCTTCAACGGAGCCTCGATCCAGAACTGGGCCCGTCAGCAGGCCCCGAACTGGTTCACCGTCACTGTGCAGCAGGTGGCCGATGTCTGGATGACCCAGGTGTCCCAGCTCGGCGCAGACAAGCCGCGGCAGGGTATCCGCGAGACCTATCAGGACGCCCGCGAAGCGCGCTTTCCGGGACAGGGTCCGGCCTGAGGCAATCCCGCGCTTGACCCGCGCGACCCGCGCCCCCTAGCTTGCCCCGCCCTCATGTCGGGGGCGCTTTCAAGGGGTGGATTCTATGCGGCGTCGTCACTGGATGAACGGACTTTCGGCTCTGGCGGTCGTGACCGCGGTTCCGGCGATGGCGCTGACGGCGATGACCCCGTCGACGGCGGTGGCCCAGGCGGCGTCCACCGATCCGATCACCTATCAGCAGCCCCCGGCCCCGATCGCCCAGATCCTCGACACCCTGCCCAGCGCGACGCCCAGTCTGAGCCCGGATCGCGATACACTGGCCCTGTTCGACCGATCCAGTCTGGCGCCGATTTCGGAACTGGCCGAACCCATGCTGCGGCTGGGCGGCTATCGCATCAATCCGCGCAATAACGGTCCGGCCAACAGCCGGGTCAGCTGGCTGACGGGGCTCAGTCTGAAAGGGCTGGACGGCGCCGAGGCCGAGGCCGTCGCCCTTCCGGAAGGCGCGCGCTTTACCTCGCCCAGCTGGTCGCCGAACGGGGACGGCATCGCCTTCCTGATGGATGAGCCGGAGGGCCTGGCTCTGTGGGTGGTCGATGTGGACCGCCGCGTGGCGCGTCGCCTGACCCCGCCGGTGATCAATGCCGCGTCCGGCACCGGCATTGACTGGTTGCCCGACGGCTCCGGCCTGCTGGTGCGGGCCATTCCCGAGGGCCGGGGGGCGGCCCCCGACGTGACCCGTCCGCCGACCGGCCCGATCGTCGAGGAGAGCATGGGGCGCGCCGCGCCGGTCCGCACCTATCAGGACCTGCTGTCCAATCCTGGCGATGAAGCCCTGTTTGATCACTATTTCACCAGCCAGCTGATGCTGGTGCCTCTGGAAGGCAGCCCGAAGCGCATTGGCCAGCCGGGGGTCATCCTCGGCGCCTCGCTGTCGCCGGACGGCCGCTACATCCTTCAGACCGTGGCCAAACGCCCCTTCAGCTATGTCGTGCCGGCCAGCCTGTTCCCGGCAGACGTTATGGTCACCGATATGAACGGACAGGTCGTCCACCGGGTCGCCGACCTGCCGCTGCGGGACAATGTGCCCACGCCGTTCGACGCTGTGCCGACCGGCCCGCGCTCGGTCCAGTGGCGGGCAGATGCCGACGCCACCCTGGTCTGGGTCGAGGCGCTGGACGGCGGCAATCCGGCCAATGAGGCTGTCGCGCGCGACCGCGTGCTTATGCTGGACGCGCCGTTCCGTGGCTCGCCGACCACCCTGATCGACCTGCCGGAGCGCTATGCCGGGGTTCAGTGGGGCCGCGAGGATGTGGCCCTGGTCAACACCCGCTGGTTCAACACCCGCCACGAGATGCGGTTTGTCGTCGATCCGTCAAACCCCGGCGAAGGCCGCAAGCTGATCGATCGCAACTATCAGGATCGCTACAATGACCCGGGCTTCCCGGTGACCGAACCCAACGGTCAGGGGCGGTCGCTGATCCGCTTCTCCGCCGATGGCACGGACATCATCATGGCCGGCGCAGGGGCGACGCGTGAGGGCGAATACCCCTTCGTCGCCAGCATGGATCTTGAGACCGGCGAGCGGACCGAGCTGTGGCGCTCGGCCCCCGGCGAGTATGAAACCGTCGTCGGCTTCCTTGACGCCGAAGGCAACCGGCTGGTGACCCGTCGCGAGACCCTGACCGAGCCGGCCAACATCCAGCTGCGTGACCTGTCGGACGGCAGCCGCACGGCGCTTACGGCCTTCCCGGATCCGGCGCCGCAACTGGCCGGCGTCAGTCGCCAGCTGATCACCTATGAGCGCGCGGACGGGGTGCAACTGTCGGGCACGCTGTATCTGCCGGCCGGCTATGACAAGGACCGCGACGGCCCCCTGCCGCTGCTGATGTGGGCCTATCCGGCCGAGTTCACCGATGCCAGCGTGGCCGGCCAGGTGGTGGACACGGCCAACCGCTTCGTCCGGCCCGGTGGCTCCAGTCACCTGTTCCTGCTGACCCAGGGCTACGCCATTCTCGACAATCCCTCCATGCCGATCATCGGCGTCGACGGGGCCGAGCCCAATGACACCTACATCGAACAGCTGTCGGCCTCGGCCTCTGCGGCGGTCGATGCGGTGGTGGAGCTCGGCGTGGCAGACCGTGACCGGATCGCGGTGGGGGGCCACAGCTATGGCGCCTTCATGACGGCCAATCTTCTGGCCCACACGGACCTTTTCCGGACCGGTATCGCGCGATCGGGGGCCTACAACCGGACTCTGACCCCGTTCGGCTTCCAGGCCGAGCAGCGGACCTACTGGCAGGCAACCGAGACCTATACGGAGATGTCACCCTTTACCTATGCCGATCAGGTCAATGAGCCGATCCTGCTGATCCACGGCGAGGCGGACGACAATTCCGGCACCTTCCCGGTCCAGTCCGAACGCTTCTATGCGGCGCTGAAGGGGCAGGGGGCGACGGTCCGCTATGTGGTGCTGCCGCTGGAGGCGCACGGCTATCGCGCCCGCGAGTCTGTGGGGCACACCCTGTGGGAAATGACCCGCTGGCTGGACCAGTACGTCAAGAACGCCGGCCCGCGCGGAAACTGACGGTCGCTTCAGGCAGGGTCAGTTTTCGACAGGTGCCTTGTCGCAGCCGCATGGCACTCTCCCCGGGGAACCAAGGGAGGGTGCCATGATCCACCGTATGAAACTGGCCGGCGCTGCCGTTCTGGCCGCGTCGACGCTTGCAGGTTGCGAGTCCCTGATTACGGGCGGAGACCTGATCCGGCCCGGCGAGCCGATGGCCCGGTTCACCTTCGAGAACCGGTCCCGGTCGCAGCCGTTCGACACCATTCTGATCTCGACCTGCCAGGCCTCGTCCTATGGCCTGGACCGGCTGCCCGCAGGCGTGGTCGTCCGCCCGGGCCAGTCGTACAGCTGGGACGTCTCGGCCGGATGCTATGACATCATGGTCGGCAATGTCGGGGATGGCTCGACCCCGGGCAAGCGGATCCAGATCCCGCCCAATACGCGCTTCACCCTCTACTACACGGGTGAGGGGTCCGACCCCTATCGTCAGGAAGTTCGTTGACCACGAAGGGGACGATGGTGGGTGATGTAGGGCTCGAACCTACGACCCGCTGATTAAGAGTCAGCTGCTCTACCAACTGAGCTAATCACCCGCATCGTCCAGCCGGGCGGACCCGGTTGCGCGAAGGGGCCGGACATACTGTCTCGCTCCTGTGAACGCAAGGCCGATTTCGCTCGCGCCCCTGCGGCGTTAGGCTGCGCCCTATGAGTCGGAGAGGGCGCGATGGCACGGCGGGATCTGAGCGGGGCGGTCGACTTTTCGGTACTGGAAGCCATGACCGGGGCGGATGACGCCCTCTCGGAGGAGGTGCTGGCCCTGTTCGTACAGCAGGCGGGCCTGTGGACGCCGCTTCTGGATGTGCGACACGAAGGCTGGCGCGACGCCGCCCATACGGTCCGGGGGGCCGCGGCGGGGATCGGGGCAGGGCCACTGGCCGAAGCCTGCGCGGCGGCTGAGGCTGCTGACAAGGCCGATGCGCCGCCCCTTCTGGATCGGGTCAGGGATGCACTGGACACGGCCCTGGCCGATGTCGCGGCCTGGCGGCATGAGCTGATGCTGCGCGGTCTGCGCGGTTAACGCCGCGTGCGGTCCCAGGTGGCGAACTCGTGGGCGATGCAGCGGTCGATCAGCAGGCGCCAGACCGGCTCGGCGATGTCGGGGGACAGGCCGGTCGCGCGCGCGGCGGCCAGCACCTTGGCCACCACATCCTCGATCCGGGCCTCGTCATGGACCACGTCGCGGCTGGGCTTGATGCGGGCGGCGGCCTCCATATAGGCCTGACGCTCGGCCAGCAGGGCGACCAAGGCCCGGTCCAGCGCGTCGACGCCCTGCCGCACCTCGGCCATGGAGATGCAGTCGGCCGGCGCGGTGCGGGGGTCCACGGTCACGCTATCCGACAAAGGCCCGCTCCAGCACATAGTCGCCCGGCTCGGCGTTCGAGCCTTCCTTGAGGCCAAAGGTCTCGAGCAGTTCGCCGGTTTCCTTGATCATGGCCATGGAGCCGCACAGCATGACCCGGTCGGTATTGGGCGAAAAGCCGATGGGCAGCTGCAGGTCAGCGAACAGATCGCCCGAGCGGATGCGGTCGGTGATCCGTCCCGGTGTCTCGAACCGCTCGCGGGTGACGGTCGGATAATAGGTCAGCCGGGCCTTTGCCTCGTCGCCGACCAGCGGGTCGTCGTGGATGCCCCGGGTAAAGAAGTCACGATAGGCCAGATCGGCGACCTGACGCACTGTGTGGCAGACGATCACCTGTCCGAAGCGGCTGTAGGTCTCGGGATCGCGGGCCACCGACAGCCACGGGGCGAGGCCCGTGCCCGTGCCGATCAGCCAGAGGCGCTCGCCGCCGGTCAGGGCATCCAGCACGAGAGTTCCGGTCGGCTTCTTGCCCATCAGCACCGTATCGCCGGGCTGGATCTTCTGCAGGCGCGAGGTCAGGGGCCCGTCGGGCACCTTGATCGAGAAGAACTCCAGCTCTTCGGCCCAGTGGGGGCTGGCGATGGAATAGGCCCGCAGCAACGGCTTTGCGCCGTCCTCACCCGGCAGGCCGATCATGACGAATTCGCCCGAGCGGAAGCGGAAATCCTCGGGCCGCTCGAGGGTGAAGCTGAACAGCTGGTCGGTCCAGTGGTGCACGGACAGCACCTTCAGCGCATGGTGGGGCGACGGCCGGGCGGGGGCGGTGTCGGCCGGGGTGGACGAAAGGGTCTGGGTCATTGCCGCCCTATCTAGAGCGTGACGCCCGCCAGCGAAACCCGGGTGAGGCGTTCCGTCTGCCCGATGCATTTCCGGGGTGACGATCCGCAAAAGCCGCACTAGCGTGCCGCCCATGCACATCACGACCCTTCGACGCACTGTCTCCGCCCTCACCCTTGTTTCCGCGACCGCCATGGCCGGTCTGGCCCACGCCCAGCAGGCGGCGGATCCGGCGATCCTGACGCCTGAGCGGGTGTTTTCCAATCCGTCCCTGAACGGGCCGGTGGCGCGCGGCGTGAGCCTGTCGCCGGACGGCCAGCTGGTCGCCTTCCTGCGCTCGCGCGAGGATGATGTGAACGTCCAGGACCTGTGGGCTGTCCCGGTCGAGGGCGGCGAGCCGTTCAAACTGGTCGATGCCCGGGCCCTCGTGCCGGACGCCGGGGAGCTGTCCGAGGCGGAAAAGGCCCGGCGCGAGCGTATGCGGATCAGCGCCCGGGGCGTGGTCGAATATGCCTGGGACCAGCAGGGCCGCTATATCCTGACGCCGCTGGAGGGCGACATCTTCCTCGCCGAGCGTGAGGGCGGGGCAGTCCGTCGCCTGACCGAGACCGAAGCCGACGAGATCGACGCCAAGGTCAGCCCGGACGGCAACTATGTCTCATGGGTGCGGGATCAGGATCTGATCGTCTACGACCTCGCCAGCGGCCGGGAAATGGCTATCACGACGGACGGCGAAGGTCTGATCACCTGGGCCACCGCCGAGTTCATCGCCCAGGAGGAGATGGACCGTGACACCGGCTACTGGTGGAGCCCCGACGAGCGCTACATCGCCCTGCAACGCACGGACGAGTCGACGGTCGACATCATTCCGCGGCTGGACATCACCGGCGGCGGGGCCACGGTGATCGAGCAGCGCTATCCCCGCGCCGGGCGGCCCAACGCCCTTGTCGACCTCTATGTCCATGACCGGACCACGGGCGAGCGGGTCAAGGTCGACCTCGGCGACAACCCCGACATCTATCTGGCCCGTGTGGCCTGGTCGGTCGACGGCCGGACCCTGTACGTCCAGCGCCAGTCGCGCGACCAGCAGACGCTGGACCTGATGACCGTCGACCCGGCCACGGGGCAGTCACAGGTGATCCTGACGCAGACCAGCGACGCCTGGGTCGGGCTGACGCACAATTTCCGGCCACTGGCCGACGGGCGCTTCATCTGGTCGTCGGAAGAGAGCGGCTGGCGGCATCTGTACCTGTATGACCGCGACGGCACCCTGATCCGGCCGATCACCACCGGCGACTATGCCGTCAAGGCGCTGGACGGGGTCAACCTTGCGACCGGCGACGTCTTCTTCACCGCCTCCATGCGCGACGGTGAGGAGTATCCGATCGAGCAGCAGCTGTTCCGGGCCAGCCTGAACGAGACCATCACCCCGGTTGAGGTGACGCCGCGCGGCGGATGGTGGTCGGCCTCGGTCAATGCCACGGGTACGGCCTATGTCGGAAACTACACCGACCTGCAGACCCCGCCCCAGTCGGCCCTCTACCGGATCGACGGGACCCGCCTGCGCTGGATCGAGGAGAACCGGCTGGATGAGAGCCATCCCTTCTGGCCCTATGTCTCGCGCCGCCAGACTCCGACCTTCGGCACGCTTGAAAGCGATGGCGAGACCCTGGTCTGGCAGATGACGACGCCGCCGGGCTTTGATCCGTCAAAGACCTATCCGGTCGTCATGCAGGTCTATGGCGGGCCTTCGGGCGGCGGCGTGCGGAACGCCTGGCAGGCCGCGACCACTCAACTGTTGACCGAGGCCGGATATATCGTCTTCCGCCTGGACAACCGGGGGGAGGGCGAGCGCTCGACGAAGTTCAAACAGGCCCTCTATCTGACCATGGGGCAACCTGAGATCGAGGATCAGGTTCTGGGTGCCAACTATCTGAGAACGCTCCCCTTCGTGGACGACGACCGCATCGCCGCCATGGGCTGGAGCTACGGCGGCTTCATGACGCTGCACATGCTGACCGAGCCGAAAATGGGGCTGGCGGCCGCGATTTCGGGGGCCCCGGTCACGGACTGGAGCCTCTATGACACCCACTATACCGAACGCTTCATGTCGACGCCCGAGGCCAACCCCGAGGGCTATGCAGCCTCGGACGTGGTTGATCAGCTGGACCAGCTGACCGGGCGGCTGCTGCTGATGCACGGCATGGCCGACGACAATGTCATCTTTGAAAACGCCACCCGCGTGCTGGACGCATTGCAGGGGCAGAGCATTCCGTTCGAGACCATGCTCTATCCCGGCCAGCGCCACGGCATCCGGGGCAATGAGCGGGGGCTACACCAATGGCGGACCTATCTGGACTTCCTCGATCGCACGATCGGATCGCGTTCGCCGGCCGCGCAGGACTGATCGGCGCCAGCCTGCTGGCCCTGACGCTGGGCGGCTGCATCAGCGTCGAGGTCCGGCGGACGGACAGCAATGGGGCTGAAGAAGCGGCGCGGGCGGCCGATGCGGCTTATGTCGCACCCACTGGCTGCGTGGGCCTGAGCCCGGCGGTCGGGGACCTGTGCGCGCGGGATCGCGCGACCACCAATGCCGTGATCACCTGGTCGCCCTCGGTGACGGAGATCGACTGGCAGCCGGGCGACGGCATCCGGGGCATGCCGATCCTGATCAAGGACAATATCGAGACCTTCGACATGCCGACTACGGCGGGATCGATGGCGCTGATCGACAATGCGCCGGGGCGCGACGCGCCGCTGGTGGCGCGGCTGCGGGCCGAGGGCGGGGTGATCCTGGGCAAGGCCAATCTGTCGGAATGGGCCAATATCCGCTCGTCGGACTCGATCAGCGGCTGGAGCGCCCTGGGCGGCCTGTCGCGCAATCCCTATGCGCTGGATCGCAACACCTGCGGCTCGTCGGCAGGGTCGGGAGCGGCGGTCGCGGCCGGTCTGGCGCCTGCAGCCATCGGCACCGAGACGGACGGCTCCATCACCTGTCCGGCGGCGATCAACGGCATTGTCGGCTTCAAGCCCACCGTGGGTCTGGTGTCGCGCACCCACATCGTGCCGATCAGCCGCAGCCAGGACACGGCCGGCCCGATGACCCGCACCGTTCGCGATGCCGCCGTAGTGCTGACGGTGATCGCCGGCAGTGATCCCGCCGATCCCGCGACCGCCGAGGCCGATGTGCACCGCGTGGACTTTGCCGCAGGGCTGGATGCGGGGTCGCTGCGCGGCCAGCGGATCGGGGTGATGCGGTTCCTGACCGGCTACTCAACCGGCACGGATCTGGTGTTCGAGGAGAATCTCAGGGCGCTGGAAGAGGCCGGTGCCATTCTGGTCGACATCACCGAGGGGCCCAATCGCGGCGCCATCGGCGGGGCCGAGTTTGCCGTGCTGCTGACCGAGCTGAGGGTCGACCTCAATCTCTATCTGGCCTCGACCGACCCGGCCCAGGTTTCCACCCGGACCCTGGCCGATGTGATCGCCTTCAATGAGGCGACGCCGCGCGAGCTGGCCCTGTTCGGCCAGGACATCTTCATCGCCGCCGAGGCGACCAAAGGGCTCGACGACCCCGACTATATCGCCGCGCGCGAGCGGTCCTTCCGGCTGGCGGGGCCCGAGGGCATCGACAGGATGATGGCCGACCATGATGTCGTGGTGCTGATCGCGCCGACCACAGGCCCGGCCTGGTCGATCGATGTGGTCAATGGCGACCACTATCTGGGCTCGGCCAGCCAGCTGGCGGCCGTGGCCGGCTATCCGCACCTGACCGTGCCGATGGGCTTTGTCGACGGCCTGCCCGTCGGCATGAGCTTCATCGGAGGCAAATGGCAGGACCAGCAGGTGCTGTCGTTCGGCTATGCCTTTGAACAGGCCACACAGGCCCGGCGTGATCCCGAATTCGCCCCCTCGGTGGATCAGATGGAGGCGGTCGCCCCGCTGCTGCGGCCGCTGGAGTAGGGGTTCAGTCGATCGGCTGGTGGGTGAAGCCGCTGACGCCGGCCAGCGGGCGGCTGTCGCGCTCGATTTCGACCTCGCTTTCGGCATAGACGACCAGCAGTTCCGCCAGACAGGTCAAGGCGTTCAGATGGATGCGCTCATAGCCGTGGCTGGCGTCAATGCCGAACGTCAGCAGGGCCGTGCGGATGTCGGCCCCCGACTCCAGCGCCGAGGCCGAGTCCGACCGGTAGTAGCGGAACACATCCTTCTGCAGGGCGATGCCGTGCTCGCGCGCCAGCCGGGCCAGCTTGCGCGACAGGTGCCAGTCGAACGGTCCCGTCTGGTCGGCCATGGCGAGCGTCACGCCGAACTCGGACGAATTCTGGCCCGGCGCCGTCGTGCCGTTGTCGATGGTGATCATGGCGGCAACGTCGGGGACCAGCACGGATGAGGCGCCGACGCCGACCTCCTCGGCGATGGTGATCAGGGCATAGGTGTCGACCTCGGGCGTGCGGCCCTCGCGGACCATACACTCCAGCGCCGCCAGCAGGGTGGCGACCCCCGCCTTGTCGTCCAGATGGCGCGAGACGATGTAGCCATTGTCGAGGAATTCCGGTTGGGGGTCGATGGCGATGATATCGCCAACCTCTACGCCCAGGGCTTCGGTCGCGGCGCGGTCGTATACCCGCTCGTCGATGCGTAATTCGACCTGGCTCCAGGCGACGGGCTGGGTGTCGACCTCCTGGTTGAAGGTGTGGCCCGAGGCCTTGAGCGGCAGGATGGTGCCCCGGAACCGCTGCTCTTCCGAGAAGATCGTGGCCCGCGCGCCCTCGGCAAAACGGGACGACCAGTGGCCGATCGGCACGACCTCGAGACGGCCATTCTCCTTGATGCGCTTGACCTGGGCACCCAGGGTATCGACGTGGGCCACCAGCGCCCGGGCGGGTTTGGCCTCCTTGCCCGGCAGCTTCGCGCGGATGGCGCCGCGTCGCGTCATGTCGAACGAAATGCCCAGCCGCTTCAGCTCGCGACAGACCTCCCAGACGGCCTCATCCGTATAGCCCGTCGGGCTGGGGATGTTCAGCAGGCGCGAAAGGCGTTCGGTCAGATAGTCGGCGTCGATCGCGGGAAGGGTCATGTGTCTCCTTGGCGTCAGCTGGTCAGGGCGACGCGGCTGGCGGCAGCGCCGGACAGGGGGAACAACAGGTCGATGAACCGCTCGGCCGTGGGCTGGGGCTCGTGGTTGGCCAGCCCGGGACGTTCATTGGCCTCGATGAAGTGGTAGTCCGGGCCCCGGTGGTCAGGCACCATCAGATCGATGCCGGTGACCGAGATGTCGATGGCGCGTGCGGCGGTTACAGCGGCGTTGATCAGGGCCGGATGCACCTCGCCCGTCACATCGTGGATGGTACCGCCGAGATGCAGGTTGGCGGCCTTGCGGACGCGGATCTCCTCACCGGCCGGGGCCACGTCGTCGAGCCGGTAGCCCGCCTCGGCGAGGGTGCGGCGGGTCTCGCCGTCAAGCGGAATGCGTGACTCGCCACCCGTGGCGGCCTCGCGCCTCCGGCTCTGATGGGCGATCAGGTCCCGCAGGGTCGACCGTCCATTGCCGACGACGCGGGGCGGGCGGCGGATGGCGGCGGCCACGACCTTGAAGTCGATCACCACCAGCCGCAGGTCCTCGCCCTCGACATGATCCTCGACCAGCACCTCGGGGCAGAGGGCCCGGGCGTCCTTGATCGCGGCCTGAACGTCGCCGAGCGTGTTCAGGCCGACGGCCACGCCCTTGCCCTGCTCGCCGCGCGCCGGCTTGACCACGAGGGCTGATCCCTTGTCGAGGGCCGCCGTCAGCGCGGCCCGGTCCCCGGGGTCATGGCGTCGGGGCACGGTCAGTCCGGCCCGTTCGACAATGCGGCGGGTCATTCGCTTGTCGTCGCAGATGCTGACCGCGACGGCTGAGGTCAATTCCGACAGGCTTTCGCGACAGCGGATCGACCGTCCCCCCCAGGTCATGCGGACCAGCCCGCCCTCGGCGTCGATGACCTCGGTCGCAATGCCTCGGCGCCGCGCCTCATCGACGATGATCCGGGCATAGGGGTTGAGGTCGGCGGCCGGATCCGGCCCCTTGAACAGGGGCTCGTTGATCGGGTTCTTGCGCTTGACGCCGAAGAAGGAGACGCGGCGAAAACCCAGCTTCTCATAGAGGGCGATGGCCTGTTCGTTGTCGTGAATGACAGACAGGTCCATGAACGCCAGCCCACGGGTCTTGAAGTGTTCAGCCAGGCGCCGGACCAGGGCCTCGCCGACGCCCGGCTGGGTGGCTTGCGGGTCGACGGCCAGGCACCAGAGGGAGGAACCCTCCTCCGGGTCGGAGAAGGCCTTGACGTGGTCGACGCCGGTCACGGTGCCTATGACCGCGCCGGTGGTCTCGTCCTCGGCGACGAAATAGGTCAGGGCGCGGTCGTCCTTGCGACTGGAGAAGAAGTCGGGCCGGATCTGGACCATGCGCCGTGCGGCATAGATGCGGTTGGTCGCCTCGATATCGTCGTCAGAGGCCAGCCGCCGCACGGTGAAGCCCCGCGGCTGGCGCCGTCCCGGACGATAGGTGGCCAGGTCCAGCCGGAAGGTGTGCGATGGGTCGAGGAACACTTCCTGCGGGGCCGAGGCCAGCAGCACATGCGGATTGCGCACATAGAAGGCGATGTCGCGCCGGTCCGGACCTTCAGACCGCAGGGCCTCGATCAGGGGCTGGGCATCGGCAAAGGTCTGGGCGAACAGCAGCCGTCCCCAGCCCATGTCGAGCACGGCATCGGGGGTCATCTCACGTTCGGCGCCGCCGACCATGGGCTTCAGCCCCTCGTGACGCATGCGTTTCAGGCGGTGGGCCGCCGCGCGCGGCTTCTGGCGCGGGACGTCAGATGCCATGGGACTGCAGCCACATTTCCAGAACCGCGACCTGCCACAGCTCGGAGCCGCGCAGGGGGGTGATGTGGTCGCGGGGGTTCTCGAACAGGGTTTCCAGATAGGGTCGCTGGAACAGGGCGCGCTCGCGCGCGACCTGACTGTCCAGCGTGTCCCGGACCATCGCGAGATAGGGCCCGTCGATGTATTTGAGAGCGGGGACCGGGAAGTATCCCTTCTTGCGGTCGATGACTTCGGACGGCACGACCAGACGCGCGGCCTCTTTCAGCACACCCTTGCCGCCCTGGGACAGCTTGTGTTCCGGAGGGATGCGTCCGGCCAGTTCGACCAGTTCGTGGTCGAGGAAGGGCACCCGCGCCTCCAGCCCCCAGGCCATGGTCATATTATCCACCCGCTTGACCGGGTCGTCGACCAGCATCACCTGGCTGTCGAGGCGCAGCGCCTTGTCGACGGCGGTCTCGGCGCCGGGAATGCCGAAATGGGCGCGGACCAGCTCGAGGCTGGCGTCGGTCTCGGGCAGATAGTCCGGATTGACCTGGGTCCGCAGGGTGGCGTCGCTGCGGTCGAAGAAGGCCGCGGCATAGGTGGAGACCGGATCGGTCGTATCCAGCAGGGGCGGGTACCAGTGATAGCCGCCGAACACCTCATCGGCGCCCTGGCCCGACTGGACCACCTTGATGTGTTTCGCGACCTCCTGGCTGAGCAGGTAGAAGCCGACGTTGTCATAGCTGACCATCGGCTCGGACATGGCGCCGATGGTGCCGGGCAGGGACTGCATCAGCCGGTCGTGCGGCACGAAGATCTGGTGGTGGTCGGTGCGATAGTGGTTGGCGATCAGGTCGGAATAGACGAACTCGTCGCCCTTTTCCTGATTGGCGGCCTCGAAGCCGACCGAGAAGGTCTGCAGCCCCGTCTGACCCAGTTCGGCCAGCAGGCCGACGACCAGGCTGGAGTCGACGCCACCTGACAGCAGCACGCCGACGGGTACATCGGCCACCATGCGGCGCTTTACGGCCACGCGCAGCGCGTCCAGCACCTGATCCCGCCAGTCTCCGGCGGTCAGGGTCGCATCCTCGGCCCGACGCACGTTCTGCGGTGCCCAGTACAGGCGGTCGCGGGAGGTCCCGTCGGCCTCGAAGATGCGCAGGGTGGCCGCGGGCAGCTTGCGCACACCCTTGAGGATGGTGTGCGGCGGCGGGACGACCGCATGGAAGGTCATGTAGTGGTGCAGGCCGACGGGGTCGATTGAGGTGTCGACGTCTCCGCCCGCCAGCAGGGACGGCAGGCTGGAGGCAAAGCGCAGCCGCTTGCCCCTTTCCGCCAGATACAGCGGCTTGATACCGAACCGGTCGCGGCCCATCACGACGCGGCCGCTGTCGCGCTCGTGGATGACGAAGGCGAACATGCCGTGGAAGCGATCGACGCAGGCCTCGCCCCAGGCGTGCCAGGCCTTGAGGATCACCTCGCTGTCGCCGTCAGAGAAGAAGCGATAGCCCAGTCCCTGCAGTTCGGCCCGCAGTTCAGGGTAGTTGTAGATGCAGCCGTTGAAGACCATCGTCAGGCCGAGCTCGGCATCGACCATGGGCTGCTGGGCCTTGTCGCTGAGATCGATGATCTTCAGGCGTCTGTGACCGAGGGCGACCGGGCCGCGGGCCACGACGCCGCTGCCGTCCGGCCCGCGTGGAGTCAGGGCCCCGGTCATCCGTTCCACGGCGGAGAGGTCCGCCAGCTGTCCGTCGAAATTGATCTCGCCGCTCAGGCCACACATGCGCTGGTTCAGACCTCGCTTGTCCGTTGGATTACGGGCGCGCCGGTTCGCATGCCCCCAAGCTTAACCGCTGCCGTCCGAAACCGTTCCCCTTCCCGAGGAGGGTGTGTTCCGGCGCCGGTGCCAGGCAAGGCCGGCAATGACGAGCGTCAGGGCCAGAAGGGCGGCCCCAGCGGTGTCCCAAAGGCCATCATCAAGCAGGGCTCCGACCAGGCCGACGAGGCTGAGCGTGGCCAGCAGCAGGGGGACGCGGAATGTCCGCCAGAGATCGGGCTCGGCACCGCTCATGTCGCGCGTCTCCGCCGGGCCACCCACAGGTAGAGCCCGCTGGACAGGATGACGATGGTGATGACATCCAGAATGGCCCAGACGATCTTCAGCCCCAGCCCGCCATAGTCCCCGAAATGCAGGGGCTGGGACAGGGACAGGACCTTTACGTACCAGGGCATGGGCGCGACCGCTGCCAGTTCGCCGGTGCGGGCATCGATCAGGGCGGGTGTGGTCAGGTGGGTCGTCAGCGGCGTGTCGCCGTGGAAGAACACCGCATAGTGGTTGTCGGTCGAATAGTCCGAGCCCGGGAAGGCCACGAACTGCAGCTGGCGACCGGGCAGGGCGGTCTTCGCCCGCTCCACGGCCGCATCCAGTGAGGCGCGCTCGTCCAGCGCCACGGGGGCATCATAGGCGGCGGCCAGGTCGGCCAGCGCCGTATCCTTCCAGTGGGCGATGATCGGGACGGCCAGGGTGTTGACCACGCCGGTGCCGCCGACCACCAGCACCCAGGCCACGGTCACAATGCCGGCCAGATTGTGCCAGTCCAGCCAGCGAGTCCGCGCGGATCGCCCGGTCCGGACCGTACCGAACGGCAGACGACGCATGAAGGGCGCATACAGCACCACACCGGACACGACCGCCGCCACGAGCATCAGTCCCATCAGCCCCAGAAACAGCATGCCGGGCAGGCCGAGGAACATGTCGGTGTGAAGCTGGAGGATGAACTCCATCACCGGGTGGCCGGCGACCGGGGGGGCGGCGTCGCCGCTGGTCTGGTCGATAGGCTGGAAGGTGTAGACACCGGCCGGGGCATCGGGCGCCCGGCTGGTGACATTCACGACCGGCCGGTCGGTGTCGAAGCTCATGAAGCTGGGCACCTCGCCCGGATGCCGCGACAGGGCGACGTCCAGCACCTGATCCAGATTCAGCCGCTCACCCTCCGGACTGGCCGGGGCCCAGGCCTCGTCCAGCAGCCAGTGGTCGATCTCATGCGAGAAGACCAGCGGCAGGCCGGTGATGCACAGCATCAGGAGGAACAGGGTCGAGACCAGGCTTGACCAGGTGTGTACCCAGGACCAGGCGCGGAGGGTGCGGGACCGCATTCCGCCTAGAAGTCCGCCGAGACCGAGACGGTCAGGGTGCGAGGTGCGCCGAGCGTCAGATAGTTGGCGCCCGGGTAGCCGCCGACGGCGACCCAGTGATCCTCATCGGTCAGATTCTCGACCCGGGCGCGCAGGGTCAGGGGGCGTCCCTGAGCTTCAAAGCCGTAGCGCACCCCGGCATCCAGACGGGTCCAGGAGTCCAGATAAACGGCATTCGCGGCATTCGCCGGCTGCTCGCCGGTATGAACGATGCGGCCCTCGACCGTCAGGCCGGGCAGGGTCGGCACGTCCCATTCGACATTGGCGTTGAACTGCAGCTCCGGCACGCCGATCGGGGCCTTGCCGTCCAGCGCGCCACCTGCGGTCCGGGTCAGCTCGGCATCGATGAAGGTCCAGCCGCCCAGCAGGCGCAGGCCGTCGCGCGGCTCCCCGAACCAGGTGACTTCCAGCCCCTGATTACGCTGTTCGCCGTTGGCGGCAAAGACGCCGCCCTCGACGAAGGCGCTGGGCAGGGTGATCGAGAACAGGCTGACCGAGCCGCCGAACCGGCCCAGATCGTACTTGAAGCCCACCTCGATCTGTTCGCCCCGGAAGGGCGACAGCACCTCGCCGGCATTGGTGACGGGCACGCCACCGCTGACGGCGGGTGCGGTCTGGCCGGGGATCAGGGCCTCGGCATAGTTGGCGTAAAGCGAGGCCCATTCGGTCGGCTTGTAGACCAGCGCAAAGGCCGGCGTGGTGGCGTCGCCCTCATAGCCCGAGGCAAAGGCCCCGGTGTTGTAGTCGTAGGACCGCGTTTCGATCGACTGATAGCGCACCCCGACCGTGGCCAGCAGCCGACCATCGAGGAAGGACACCATGTCGGCGACCGCGAGGCTGCTGTTCTCGACCCGCTCGGTCACATTCGGATCGCTGAGCGAACCTCCGACAAAGAAATTCGGTGTCGGCGGCGCGACGACGACCGGATTGTAGAGATCGCTGGCAAAGCCGGCGAAGTTCGAAAACGCATACGCGTTCTCGGACCGGGAGCGCACGGTCGAGGCCGAGGCCACCAGCCGGTGGTCGACCGATCCGGTGGTCAGGTCGGCGCGCACGCCGATGTCGCCCGAGATGATCCGGTCCTCGCGCACATTGTCGAACCGATAGGCGCTGAGCGTGCCGTCCGCCTGCGCCCGGGGGTTGGCCAGCACATTCTGTTCCTTGCCCTGACGCCCGCCGAAGGCCGCCCAGGCCGAGACGGTGTCGCTGAGGTCGAACTCGCCCCGCGCCACACCGAACAGCTGGCGCTCGTCCGTATAGGTCCAGGGCTGGGCGAAATTGCTGTCGGCGGCGGGCGGGGCGGGGATGGCACCGGCCGGGGTGACGGTCGGGCGCGGGGTGTCGATGCGGTGATCCTGCCAGCCGATGTCGGCCGAGAAACGGGCGCGCTCGCCCCGCCGGTCCAGCCCGAGGCCGATGACACCGAGCGCGCGTTCCTGGCCCTCGACGCTGCTTTCACCGTCGCGGCGGGCGAGATTCAGTCGGAGGCCGTATTCATTACCCAGACCAAAGCGACGGGCCACATCAGCGGCCAGCCAGGTCTCACCCCCGCCTTCCAGCCCGGCGGTCAGGCGCGTGAGGGGCGTGCCGCCCGCCCGCTTGGGCATCAGGTTGAAGGCCCCGCCCACGCCACTGCCGCCGGGGGCCGCCCCGTTCAGGAAGGCCGTTGCGCCGTGGAACACCTCGACTCGCTCAAGGAATTCGGCGGCCACGAACTGGCGCGGCAGCACGCCGTACAGGCCGTTGTACGTCATGTCGTCCGAATAGACCGGGAAGCCGCGGATAACGTACAGCTCCTGGAAATTGCCGAAGCCCTTCGAGACCCGCACGACCGGGTCGTTCTGCAGCACGTCGCCGACGCTGCCCGCCTGCTGGTTCCGGGCCAGCTCTTCGGTATAGGCGGTAAAGGCGAAGGGGGTATCCATCTGCTCCATCGCCCCGAACAGGCCGACCCGGGCACCGGTCGCCACCTGACCGCCGGTGTAGGCCGGGGGCACCGTCACCTGCGATCCGGTGACAATGATGTCGTCCACCCGCGTTTCCTGCGGATCGGCCTGCTGGGCCAGCGCCGGCAGGGCCGGGGCCAGGGCGATCAGGGCGACAGACGAGAGAAGGGCAAGACCGCGGGACACAGACACACTCCAGTGAGAATAAGAATGCGTCGCAATACAGACGAAGTGGAAAGGCCGCAAGCCGGATTGATGCCGCACGACGCGACGCGCTCTCGCATCCCGAAGGGCCCCGATAGGACTTGACCGGCATTCTTCGCGTCAGCCGCGCCTATACGACGGAGGCCATCTTCGCGGCGGTGGCCGAAGGCGATGGCGCGGTAATGCTCATGATCGAGGACCTCGGTGAAAGACGGTATCGCAAGCCGGTTGTCATCCTGATCGGGCCCGAGACCGGCAGCGCCGCGGAAGGCTTCGCCTGGGGCGCGCGCGAGCAGACGGACGCGGTTCTCATCGGCCGCGAGACGGCGGGAGCCCTGCTGAGTTCACAATCGTTCGACCTGCCGGACGGCTGGCGCCTGACTATCCCGGTGCATGGCAACTGGGGGCCGGATGGGCGTGACTTTGGTGACAGGAAGGTCCCGCCCCATATTGCCACGACCCTGACCCGGGATGCTGTTTGTCGAGGTGACGACGTCGATCTTTCTCAAGCCACGAGAGCGCTGGAGGAGGCATGGCGAGCCGGCCATGAATAGCGGCAGGATCGTCAGCCTCATCGCGGCGCCTTGCCTCGCCGGACGTCAGACACTGCCGTATGCGGCCGTGACCCCATCGCCGAGGGGTTGCCGAGATCGAGGCCGCCGCGCACCGCGATCAGGCCGTGAGCCAGGCGGGCGGAACCGCCTGTGCCTTCAAGGGCAGATGGCCGTGCCCGACCATTGCCGCCTTCCACGAGGAGACGACCCGGGGCTCAGGCTCCGTTGTGGCGGCCGAACACGGTAGCCTGGCCTCTACGGTCAATCAGCAGGGTCACGTAAGGCTGGCGGCCCGCCGCCTCCATGCCGGGCGAGCCGGCGGGCATTCCCGGTGCGGCGAGGGCCACGGCCTGCGGCCGCTCCCTCAGCAGACGGGCGACGTCAGAGGCCGGAACATGGCCCTCGACGGCATAGGCGCCGATCACGGCGGTATGGCAGCCGGCATAGCGGTCCGGCACCCCGTGACGCGCGCGGATCGGAGCGAGGTCTTCGCGCTCGATCACCTCGACGGTCCAGCCCGCGCTGCGCATATGCGCCACCCAGCCGTCGCAACAACCGCACCAGGGCGTCTTGTAGGCGGTCATCCGACGGTCCCGGGCCATGGCACTACCGGTCTGGGCCAGCGCCAGGGCGCCGCCCAGAAGTGCGCGACGGTTCAGCCGGGCCCGCATCAGTGGACCATGAAACGGACGACGCCCGTCATCTCATGGCCGTCCGCGCCCTCGGCCGTCCAGTTCAGAACATAGTTGCCGGGGGCCAGGGTCGGCAGATCGGCCGAGACGCGTGTCGTTGCGGCGGCGGCCGCCACGGGAACCGTCATGGCAGGCCGGCCATCGGCGCTCACGGTGACGGACTTGAGCGTCATGGCATGCGGAAAGGTGGCGGTGAACCAGTCGGGCGAGCCGTCGGTCATCGCCCCGTCCTCCGGCGTTGTGACCACACCGTGCGCGGCGTGGTCGGGGTCGGCAACATGGGCGTCGTGGCCAGCGTGTGCATTCGCGGGATCCTGCGTGCAGCAGCAGCAAGCCTCTGCAGCCTGGGCGAATGCGGGAACCGCCAGGGCCAGGGTCATGGCAACGGCCGGGATGATCTTGCGCATGGGTATTCTCCCTAGAACCAGGCCTTGAGGCCAATGACGAAACGGGTGTGTTCGGGCTCGCCGCCCGCCGCTCGGGTGAAATCGGCGGTGCCGCCGAGGTCGCGACTCCATTCGACGCCGACATAGGGCGCGAACTCCTTGGCGATCTCATAGCGCAGGCGCAGGCCGGCCTCGACGTGGGTCAGGCCAGAGCCGAGGCCCAGTTCAGGGATGTCGGACGCGGAAGCCTCGACCTCGATGCGCGGCTGGAGGATCAGGCGCTGGGTGATGCGTTGGTCATACTCGGCCTCGAACCGTGCGGTCAGGTCGCCCTCGGTCGACAGAAAGGTGGCGGCGTCGACCTCCCACCAGTAGGGCGCCAGGCCCTGAAGTCCGAGCACGAGGTGAGTCGGATTGTCGCCGCCCTTGCCAAAGTCCTGTCGCACGCCGGCCTGTACATCCCAGAAGGGTGAGATTGCGCGGCTGTAGAGCGCCTGGACCTCGCCCTCGATTTCGCCGTCGAAGTCGCCCTCGGCCTCGGACTTCCACCAGAAGCGGTTTATGTCTCCGCCGGTCCAGCCTGCCAGGTCCCAGGTCCAGCTCTCTCGTCCGTCGTCGAAGCCGACCTCGAGCCGGTCGATGATGAAAGCGGTGGCGCGCACGTCGCCATTCTCGCGCCTCAGGAGGTCACGGGCGCCGGTCATCCGGTCCGCCCCCCAGATGGCGTCGGCCGCATGGGCCGGCCCCGACAGGGCGGCGGGCGGCAGGGGCGGCTGTCGCGGGCGTCCCTGGTCATCCGCACTGGTCGGTACGTCAGGCGGGCCCATCGCCTGTCCGCCCATGTCGTGGCCGGCGTGCGGGTCGGCGGGTTCCGGGGCCGGGCTCATGTCATGCCCGGCATGCGGATCGGCCGCAGGCGGGGCGGTCGCGGGCGTCCGGGCCGTTGGCGGGTGATGCTCATGATCCTGGGCTGTGGCAGCACCCGCGACGAGCAACAGCGGCACCATACAGATCAGGAGCCGGATCATGAGGCTGCTCCATCCAGCGGGCGGACGGTGACGACGTTGAACATCCCCGCGTGCATGTGCATCAGCATATGGCAGTGGAAGGCCCAGTCGCCCGGCGCATCGGCGGTCAGGTCGAAGGTCACCTTGGACCCCGGCGCGACATTGACCGTGTGTTTCAGCGGCTGATGCCCGGCGGGGCCACCCGTCACCAGCTCGAAGAAGTGGCCGTGCAGGTGGATGGGGTGGGCCATCATGGTGTCGTTCACCAGGGTCACCCGCACCCGTTCGTCCCGCTCGAAGCGAATCGGCTCGACGATCTCGGAGAATTTGCGCCCGTCGAAGCCCCACATGAAACGTTCCATATTGCCGGTCAGGTGGATTTCGAGGGCGCGCGAGGGCGGCCGCTGATCCTTGTTGGGCGCCAGGGCGACGAGGTCGGTATAGACCAGCACCCGGTGCGGCGCGTCCTCCAGCCCCATAGGGCGCTCGCCGAGGCGGTTGGCCGGGTCGGGCGAGACCATGTCGACGCCGACGCCGACGGCCATGCCGGCAGGCGCATTGTCCGGGTTGCGCATGTCGTGATCCATGGACCCGTGGTCCATTGGCGCTGCGGCAGGCTCGCCGTGGCCCGCCCCGGCGTGATCCACCCCATGCCCCATGGCCGAGTGGTCCATCCCCGCCATTCCACCCATGCCCATGTCGCGCATGGTCAGGGTCGGCACCTCGCGCAGCGGCGGCACCTCGGCCGTCATGCCCATGCGGGGCGCAAGGGTGGCCCGCGCCATGCCGGAGCGGTCGACCGACTCGGCTACCAGCGTATAGGCACGGTCCTCGGTCGGGCGGACGATGACGTCATAGGTCTCTGCCACCGAGATCTGGAACTCATCGGTCTCGACGGGGCGTACGTTCTCGCCGTCGGCATTGACCACGGTCATGGCCAGACCCGGGATGCGCACATTGAAGATCGACATGGCCGAGGCGTTGATCACGCGCAGCCGCACCCGCTCGCCGGGCCGGAACAGGCCGGTCCAGTTCTCGGCCGGACCATGGCCGTTGACCAGATAGGTGTAGGTCGTGCCGTTGACGTCGGCGATGTCGCGCGGGTCCATCCGCATCTGGCCCCACATCCGGCGCTCTTCCAGCGACATGCCGTCCTCGCCGGACAGGAGACCCGAAAGCGTGGTGCGCGACCGGTTGAAGTAGCCGGGGCTCTTCTTCAGCCGGTCCAGGATTTCGTGAGGGTGCAGGAAGCTCCAGTCCGAAAGGACGATGACGTGCTCGCGGTCGTACGCAACCGGATCGGCGCCCGCCGGATCGATGAGCAGCGGTCCGTAGTGGCCCATCGCCTCCTGGAGGTTCGAGTGGGAGTGATACCAGAAGGTGCCCGACTGGATGACCGGGAACTCGTAGTGAAACGTCTCGCCCGGCCGGATGCCGGGGAAGCTGACGCCGGGCACCCCGTCCATGTGGAAGGGTAGCAGCACCCCGTGCCAGTGAATCGACGTGTCCTCATCCAGGGTGTTGGTCACCGACAGGCGTGCGGTCTGGCCCTCGCGCAGCCGGATCAGCGGGGCGGGCAGGGTGCCGTTGACGGTGATGGCGTGACCGGTGCGTCCCCCGACGGTGAACGGCGAATGGCCGACCGTCAGCCGTACGTCCGGACCGTCAAGCGTGGGCAGATCAGCCCTCAGGCCCGCTGACCCGCTCCGTGCCCATGCAGGCAGCCCCGGGGCTGCAAAAAGACCCGCGCCGCCTGCAAGGCCGCGCAGCAAGGCGCGACGGTCTGTCTGAATCGATCTCATGCGGTGTCCTGGCCCTATCTGTCTGATGAAGCCTTACGCCGGAACCGCGCCTGCCCCTCGCGACGGCTGGTCGCAGGGGGATTACCCGGTTGTGCCGAGGCGATCGCGCAAGGCTCTGCGAGCACGGGCGATCCGCAACTCGACCGCTTTGGACGACAGTCCCAGTATCCGACCGATTTCGGCATGAGACCGGCTTTCCAGAACCGCGAGCAGGAGCGGCGCGCGCTGACCATCGGGCAGGTCGATCAGGGCGCGATTCAGGCGTTCCACGTCTCGCCGATGATCCGCCCGGTCCTCGGCTCCGGGCGTCGGGTCACCGACCGTCATGGCCTCCGGGGCGTCGAGACCCATGACGCCCCTCACCAATCGGCGCACGCGGCGGCGACGGCTCCAGTCCCGACATTTGTTGAGGGCGATGGTACGCAGCCAGGCGCCGAACGGTCGGTCCGGGTCGTATCGCCGTATCGACAGCCATGCGGCGGCGTAGGTCTCCTGTGTCAGGTCAAGCGCTTCGTCGGGGTCACCCACATAGCGTGTGATGAACCGGTGCAACTCGTTCTTCGTCGCCGTCATCAGGCGCGAGAAGGCCGCCCGGTCTCCCTGAGCGGCCTGAGCTTCATCGGTGTCCGCGGCTCCCACGCCCGCGTCAGTCGGCGTCGGCGCGCAAGGTCTCGACCACGGCGCGATCGAATTCCTCGGCCTGCTCCGGCGTCAGCACCGCGCGCATCTCGAACACATGGCGGATCGTCGCCATCTGGAGATCGCCCATGGCGGTGTGGAAGTGATCAACGGCGGCCTGTACCTCGGGCGTATCACCCTGACTGGCGGCAATCGCGGCCGACAGCTCCGCATTGGCCTGCCGCACCTCGGCTTCCAGTGACGCGCGTCGCTCGGCAAACGCCGCTTCGATCTCGTCGAGGCGCCGATCCTGTTCGGGGCTCAAATCCAGTCTTCGGTGAACGAGGTGATGGAGATCGGCGGGCCGGTCCTGTCGTGCTTGCAGGGTCATCGTACCCCAGGCTGCGGCCGCGCCTACGGCGGCGGCCAGCACGGCTGTGACCAATGTGGACTTCAGGCCGCTCATCCGAGGTTGCTCCGGACAGCCAGGGGTGTCGCAGCCATACGGGGGCTGAAGATCGACAGTTCGCTGCGACCGGTTTCAACGGTCGGCGTGGTCATGCCACCGGCAACGCCACCGACGATCGCCGCGATACCAAGCGCCGCGAACCGCAGCGATCGTTCGCGTGTCCTGTTTTGCACCTGTTCCACGCGCCGCCAGACGCCGTCCTCCAGACCGTCGAGGGAGGCGGCTTTCAAAGGCGAGGCCCGAGCAATCAAGATGTCCAGTTCGGCCATGCCGATCATCTCCATGGATTCCGCACATCTACGCACGGTCCCTGTCCGCCCCTCGCAAGGGGGTGCTGGCACAGCCGCACAAATAGATCATAGTCACAGCCCTTCGCCACCGGGAGCCGTTCATGAAGCGCCTGATCCTTGCCGCCGCCCTGGCCGTGTCGGCCTCTGTCATCGTGACCCCTGACGGCGCCGTCTCCTCCGCGACAGCCCCGGCCCCGGATGAAGCCGCCCGCCCCGCCATCGCCGTTGTGGACGGCTTCCATGCGGCCCTCCGATCGGGCGACGCCGAGGCCGTTCTGGCCCTGCTCACCGAGGACGTCGTGGTGCTGGAAGAGGGCGGCGCCGAGCGCTCCCGCGCCGAATACGCCGGCCACCATATGCCCGCCGACATGGCCTTCGCGGCCGCCACCACCGCCGAGGTCACCCGCCGCATCGCCCGGGTCGAGGGCGATGTCGCCTGGGTCCTGACCGAGGGTCGTACCACAGGGACGTTCAATGGCCGGGCTGTCGATCGCCGGACTGCCGAAACGATGATCCTGCACCGCCAGGCCGCGGGCTGGGCCATTCGCCACATCCACTGGTCGTCGCGCTCGCCGACCTGAGTCTCACATCGAGGCGGGCGGTGCCTGTATGCCCATCGCCCCCACCAGGCCGAGCAAGGTCAACCCCGCCAGCATCTCGAGGCCGATACTGGTCCTCAGTCGCCGGACTACCCTGTCGGTGTCGGCCTGCGTCTCGATCGCGCGTGACAGCGCGGGTGTCAGCGTGAAGCGGTTGTGTGCCGCCAGTCCTGCCATCACGCCGAACAGCACAAGCTTTGCGATCAGCAATAGCCCCCAGACCGAACCGGGGACATGAGCCACGCCATCTGCCCCGATCAGGAAGGCCGCATTGATAAGGCCGGTGATCACAAGCACTGCAACTGACACTGTCCCGATGGAGGCGAAGCCCGCGAGGGAAAACGCCACAGCGGCCACATCGCGCATCGCCGGGCGGATCAGCATGAGGAAAAAGCCTGTCAGAGCGCCCATCCATACGGCCGCGGAGAGAGCATGGACGACATCGGCCGCCAGATGCACAAGTCCGACCGGACCCTCGCTCGCAGCACCGTGGCCGCTCCAGGCGAAGCTGGCGACAGCCCCGGCCAAGGCGACGACTGCAATGGTCCGGCCCGATCGACGGCCCCGCCCCACGGCCAGTGCGGCGACCGCCAGCAGGGCCAGACCGGCCCTCGCCACATGCGCCATGCCCAGGCTCGTGGACTGGATGACGTAGCTGAGGGCTGCCGGATCCAGCCCCGCCGCCCAGCCTCCGGCCATCATCGCTGTCTGGGCCAGAAGGCCACCGACGGTCCCGACAGCGAGGACGATCCCTGCGACAAAGGTAATGCGCCGCGCGGCTTGGGGGACGGGCTCAATGGAGCCGTACGCCAGAAACAGCGGCAGCCCGAAAGCCACGACCGCTGAGGCGAACTGAAGCCAGCGCAGGCCGACGACGGTCAGATCGATCGGCACCTCAGCGGACGGTGAAGCTGTAGGTCCCGGTCATCCGATGCCCGTCGGCCGCCGCTATGGCCCAGGTCACCCGATAGGTTCCGGACGTCAGTGGCGAAGCGAACCTCCCTCCCAGGGTCTTGCCGTCTTCGGAAACCGTCTTGGTCAAGCTGACCGTACGCCCCCGGCTGTCCTCGATCTCGATGGTCGAAAAAGGCGCGGCGAACCGCTCACTGAAGGTGAGACTGATCGTTAGAGGCGCGGTGACCGTCGCACCATCGCCCGGGGTCGCGGACACAAGTCTGGCATGAGCGAGCGCAGGAGCAGTGCCGAGAACCACGGTCGAGGCGACGGCAAGCGAGAGGTACCGGTTCATGGGGGAACTCCTTCAATGCACTCTACTACGCTGGCTTCTTCGTCTTCCCTCTTAGTGTTCCGACGCAGGGAGAAAAAGCATAACATATTAGCCTGAAAGCCAGATTGTTGGTTGAGGCCAAATGCCTTCCGGGGCGGTAAGGCGGACTCCCTCAACACCGGTGACGGGCGGACAGCCGATGCTGGAAAGGTTTGTCTGAAGGTTGGTGCTGGATGTGGGAGGCGTCGCCCCCCGGGAGGGACCGGCCGAGCCAGCCCGACGGGCAGCGCGGTCGGCCAGACAGGCGTCACACGCCTCCGACCTGACGCTGGCTTGTCTCCACTCAACGCCGGGATGGTCGTAGCGGGGCAGGCGATAGATGCGGCCTCGGATCCACGAGATGGATTAAGGTGGTCGGGGGCCACACTCCCGCCGATCGAAGTTGCGAGGCCGTCGTGCAGCCGGTGGCGGTGCTGTCAGTCCAACGACAACTTGTCTCCACCTAGCGCAGGTAGGGCTGGGACGCAGCCCCTATCCGGCGAGCGTCTGCCACTCAGCCAGGGCGGCTGAACGTTATACCTTGCATGTCTCTCTGATGATTAGGTCGCGATCCTGGTTGAAGTAGTTTTGGGCTGCGTAGTCGGAGCGGAACCTCGGCAATGTCTGAGTCCGTCGGAAGCGGAGCCTTGTGGACAGGATCCACGCAGACGTCCTGTTCGGGACTTCGATATAGGAAAGAAATCGCGCTTTCGTATGGCTATCTGTAATATATAATCGAATATATGAACGCGTGAATTTGCATATTAGTCTTATAATAAAACAGCAAATACAATTATCACAAAATAATTAATCATCAGCCATACGGCTTTCTATTAGCTCCAATATACCAATTGAAGGGGAATCCCAAGTTCTTTCGCAATCAAAAAATAATGGACCATCAATTATCATGCGTCCCTCGCGACTGACAATAATTGTTGCAGATCCGCGATCGTCAACAACGGACCCTATTACAAAGTCAGTGCTATTTAGATGTTTTGGTCGTTCAATGTCGTTCCCGTATCGCAAAGATACAGGTTGGCCGAGATCATCGATTATACGTTTATTATAATTACCTATAAATCCTCTTATGGAAATTTGCCCTGAAAACAGCCTAGCGCCATTCATGCCTTTATAAAGGAGTTCAATTGTACTGTAGTGGATATGAGGATAATAGTGATATATATCTGAAATTAATTCTTGATCAATTCCTCTGTATATAATGTGCTTGTAAGCTAGGCGTCCTCTGTGTCGTTCGCGACCGATTGCGATTCCGTTGCTTGTTTGGGTTATTTCATTGCTGTTAACAGATGAAGACAGAAGGGTGACAAGAGCGTGAGTCATTTGCAAGCGCTTCGTCCAGTGTTTCGAGATTGCCATAGTTCGGATCGGTGAGAGCAGCTATAGGGTCTAGCAGGGCTAGAATCTGGACCGTAGTGTAAGCTCCGCTGGCTAAGTCTCTCCAGAGGCGTTGGGTAGGCAGTGCTGTCAACTTAACTCAGCGGCCCACTTGAGATGAGATCGCCGAGCCATCACGCGGTTGCCTCGCGCCAGATGGCGTGGGCGTCCGTCCGAAAGCGCTTCAGCGTCGCCCGGCTGACGAGGTGTCGTTGCGTGTAGAAGGCGTTGTAGACGGCGGCATGCACGGTCAGAAAGCGCTGCGCCGAGGCCGGGCTTTTAAAGCCGAGCATCTGTCGCTCTCGCTTTCGGATCGGAAGGTGGGAGTTCTCCGCGCGATTGTTCTCGCGCAGTCGGCCGGGCCTATGGCGGTCTGCCAACCCGAGGTTCTCCAAGGCCGCCTTGTAGGACCCAAGGCCATCGGTGACGATCACTTCGGGCACAACAGGCTGATTTCGCATCAACTTTCGAAGGAAGCCTTCTGCCGTCCCCGCGTCGCGACGACGCTCGACCGAGGAGCCGAGCACTTCCCCTTCGTCGTCGACGGCACGCCAGACATACATGTGTCGCCCGCCGATCGAACTCACCATCTCGTCGAGGTGCCATCGCGGCGACGGCGCTGGACGACGTCGCTTCAGGTTCCTGGCGATCTGCAGTCCGAACTTGTGGCACCAGTCGCGGATGGCCTCGTAAGACACGTCGACGCCGCGCTCCGCAAGGATCTCTTCGACGTCGCGGAGGCTGAGGTTGAAGCGGTAGTAAAGCCAGACCGCACGCTTGATCACGTCGCTCTTGAAGCGGTGACGCTTGAAACTGAGTTTTGCCATAAGCCCCTGCCCTGCATGGACTTTTTAGAATATCAGTAGAGACGAGTTAGCGTTAGGCTGACAGCACCGCACGGACTGAGCTTCCGACGGGGAGCTCCAAAGCACCAAGGCTGCTCCGGGCGCTAGGGCGAGTTTTGAAGTCCACATATTAAAGTGGATAAACTCGACCGCGCGAGACAGTCAACGCTGCTCCGCATGGATATGCGCAAGCTCGTCGGACGCAATGTGAAGGACGCCCGCCTCAAGGCCGGGCTGTCCCAAGAACAGCTCGCCGAGCGCTCAGGCTTCAGTCAGCAGTATCTTTCGGGCCTGGAGCGCGGGCAGCGGAATCCGACCGTGGTGACGGTATTCGAGCTCGCGCAGGCGCTCGGCGTGCAACCGGTAGATCTGATCAAGGCCTAGGGCCGGTCAGCGCCAAGAGCGGAAAATGGTCCCCAAGCCGAAAGTTGACGTTCACTGGCATGTGGTCGGCGGCATCCCGCCAGCCTCCGATCAGATCGAATCGCACGTCATGCAGGCGCGAGCTCCGGGATCAGGACATCGATCCAGAATCCGGGCGGTACCGGAAGATGATGGTGGCGACAGGCGACCAGAACGATCGGCCAATAGCCGGTAGCGAATGCGGTCAAAACACGCAGCCCTTCGCCCTCCTTGCAGGCGGTGGCGATGATCTCGAGCAGCTGGGCGCCGCCCTCCTGCAAGGACAAGTCGTTCAACGAGCGCCCGCCGGGGTCCTCGCCGCTGTATAGGCCCTGTTCAGTATCCTCGTCAGGCACCCACAGCTGCAAGGTGGAGTGGTCGAGCTTGTCGCGCTGCAGCTTGGCGAGCGCCTCGACGGCTTCGTCGTCGCCGAAGGCATGAAGCCAGGACGCTATCAGGGGCAACAGAGTGCTGCCGGAGGTCGTCTCTTCAAAATAGGCGTCCGACCGGTCATGGGGATGCGCGACGATATCGCGATAATCCGCTGAGACGATCGGGTAGCGTCCACGGGTCCGGATCGTGAAATCGAAACGCGTGGCCATCTGGCGCAACCAATCCTGAGCCTGGGTGCCGGGTGCTCCGCTCTGCGACCAAGCGAACAGGAACAGGGCAACATCGGTTGCCTGTCTGTCTGTGGCGGGCAGCAGGAGGCCCGGATTGTTCTCGATCAGGGCTAGGCCATGTCCCACAAACTTCGCGATCCCTCGCTCCGCCAGATCGGTCGCACCCTGCATATCCCCGACCCATTTGATCCAGAGCGCGGCCATGCCGATGCGACCCAAGATGTCGAACAGAGCCAAATTGACGTCCGAGGCCTCGCGCGACCCCACCGCCATGGAAACGCCGTGGAGAACACCCGTGTGCGGGAATACCGTCCGCTCCAGCAGCTCTGAGGCGATCGTCAGATGCAGATCGATCATCTGACGAATGCTGTAGGTCAGATCCTTGGCGTCTCGATTGGACTTGTCGATGAGCGGGCGCAGGAGATGCCACACCGACAGCATGGCGACCTCGCTCGCGCGATAGGCGGCCTCGACATTTCCCGTATCGCGCGCCCAGACGAACAGTACCCAAGTGCACAGGTTCAACTGGCGGGCCGCGCGGACCCGGGCCTTGGCGGACTGATCGCCCTGTTCACGGAGCAGTCGCGCCAACCGGCTGAAGTGCTGATAGGAGACGTCGGGTTCGTCGACCAGCGCCACGGCCTTACGGAAACTGGTCCGCAAAGCGGGCGGCAGCGATTTTTCCCGCAGCACGCCGCTCAGCAAGAGGCCTGCGATCTTGTCGCCGTTCCAAACGTCAAACGAGACACGATCGGTGGAGTTGTCCTCGATGTAGCCCTTGAGCTGATCCTGCACTTGCTCCTGCACTACACCGCCAAAGGCCAAGCAGACCACGATCTTCAGGGCGGCATAGCGCGGCTGGATCCTGGTCTTGATATAGACGTCGCGAATCTCGTTCAGCGACGATCTCAAGGCTTGGGGCGTCCCGTCCCAATCTTGGCGGGTCAGATCTCCGGCCTTCACCGAGAAGAGGAAAAGCTTCTTCACCCCATCTTCGTCCGGGCCGATGGCCGCGATATCGACGCCGCGTTGCTGAGTACCCCGCTGCGGCCTGGACAGGATTGTGAAGCCTATTTCGCTGAGCAGGTCGGGCAGGACGGCGTCGAGTTCCTCGCGTTCCTTCAGTGAGGCGAGATAATCGCTGAGCAGGAGTTTCATTCCGCGAGCGCCTCGGTGCGGTAGAGGCGGAGGAGATAATCGAGCCCGATGGGATCGACTATCTCCATGCGTGGGAACTCAAACTCGACGCCATGCGGCTTGAGCTCCATCTCGAACCGCTGATGTTCGCCATCCGCTCCGCGCTGATAGCTCAGGGAGCGGCGCCCGTAGAGGATGACCGACCGCTTGACCAAGTTGAAGAACACGGACTGTTTGCGCGCCTGTTCAGCGATCTCACGGCTCTGATCCGCTCGCCTCAGTTGCTGAACGCGCCGCTGGTGTTCGTTCGGAAAGAAGGCCCTGAGGCCCGGTACGCCGCGCAATCCCTCGATATAAGTGTCACCCTCAGCCACTGCTGCATCTACCGCAGCCTTCGCGGGGTCGTGCGACGGGAGCTCCGCCAGATAGTCCCGGACACCTGAATAGTTGATCAGTAGCGGGTGGATCAGGAGGGCTTGGACTTCCCGTCGGGTTAGGTCATCACAGACCCTGAGACATGACACCAACACCGAGGCCGCGGTGCGGGGCTTGATGAAGAACCAAGCGATCGCCTTGCGGCAGACGAAGAGCTGGGAAGCCCCGGACAGCAGCTGAAGGTTTCGGGTTAGGTCAAGGCGCGGCGCGCTATCCTCGCCTCTGTGCAGGGCCGTCGATAGACCTTCGCAGAGCCGGGGGTTGCCGATTAGCAGCCAACGGCAGGTCGCTTGGGCCAGAACCTCCGGATCGCCATTGACGAGTTGGCCAACGAACGACTGCAAATCCTGAAGCTCGACGTCCCCGTCGCCGGAGAAGAAGGCCTCGGCAAACTGCAAGGCTGCATCCTTTCCGTCACCTTCCAGGAGGACTCTCAGAGCCAGATCGAGCTCCCGGAGCGTTCCCTTGTTTGCCGGTTTTATGGTCTGCGCTACCGCCAAGAGCCGGGATAGAATGCGCTCATCCCGCGCCACGTTGTTGGCCCAGATGGCATGGGTCGCGGCATGGACGACTTGTTCGTCATCCGTGTCGAGAAGCCTTTCAATCAGGCGGAGTGCCTCGACATCTATAGTGGCGTTGGGCTCGTCAAGGACGTGGATTAACGCGGTAAGCAGCGCGGCCTTCAGCAGCCCATCCGGGACGTGCGCCACATCCCCCAGTGCTGACAACGTGCGGGCTTGAGATACTGGATCCGGATCGGGCATCCGAGCCAGCGCCGTCGCAGCCGACAACCGCAACCGCGCTTCCTCCCGAACCAGGAATGCTCTCGCTTTGGATGGATCGCCAAGCGCCTCCAACGGAAAAGTGAGCACCCGCGCAGCGCGTGGGTCACCACCTTCCGCCATGGCAAGAATGGCCTCAGATCGTGCAGGGTCCTTTGCGCACCACGCCCTGAGCGCAGCGTTCGGCATGTTAGCCGCAAGGTCGTGGCCGCCACGCGCCACAAGCGCCTCTGTGCACGCCATAAGCCGACCAGGGTCAACGTCTAGCTCTGGCACGACTTCGTTCAGCAAGTGGCAGGCGGAGAAAAAGCTGCTGTCATCCAGCGCCTGTAGCTCGCCTTGATCAACGACTGCGAGCAGGTCCCAAGCCTTGGTATTATGGAGCCGTGCGAAGGTTGAACGGATCGCCGCTGCGTCTACGTCCGTCATGAAGGCAAATCTGTCGGCCATTGCTTCGGCCAGCCGCCCGTCTCGGAAAAGCTGAACCAGTTCTTCATCCGTCACAACGATCACGTGGTATCTCGCTCAACCTCGCAGAGGACGAACTTTGCGTTGAGTCGCTATGATTTTCCTCGCCAAGAATGACCAACGGCCGAGAGGTCTGCATGACTGCTGAGATTTTAGTTTCCGACGACTCCGCGAAGCACAATCCCGACACGGAGGACGCCCTAGGGTATGCACCGTTTGCCAAACGCATCGCGGGGGTCATCGGTCGGCTCGCCTCCCCGAGCGGCTACGTAATAGCCATCCAAGGCACTTGGGGGTCCGGCAAGTCCACGGCCCTCAACTTCGCGCGAACTTATATCGAGCGCCGCAACGCCGCGCTGAAACCGGGAGAGACCAAGGTTGAGATCGTTGAGTTCCGTCCTTGGCTGATCTCTGGTCACGAGGATCTTGTGGCATCCTTCTTCAAGGTCCTGAAGGAGCACATCACACCGGGAGAAGCGGGCGACCGCAAACTGGGAAACCTCCTGGCCCGCATGAGCCGCGGGGCGATCGGACCCACAATGGGCGTTGTGACTGGACTGGTGAAGCCGCTCGACCCTACCGGCGGACTGGGCGCCTCTGCTATCAGCGATGTGACCGCCAAGGGCGTCACAGCACTTCTAGACGCTTGGCTGAAAGAGCCGTCTCTGCAGGCAACGTATGAGGCCTTGCGCGAGGAACTGGCCAAATCGAACCGCCGCTTCCTAGTCGTAATAGACGACATCGACCGCTTGGAAGCCGAGGAAATTCGGGTGGTCATGCAGCTGGTCAAAAGCGTCGGCAGCCTGCCCAATGTAATCTACCTCCTCTCTTATGACCGGCAGATCGTCGCCTCGGCGCTTGGGGACGCCGACCGCCGCGACGGGCCGACTTTCGTCGAGAAGGTCGTCCAGCACGAAATAGCCCTACCCCGCCCGAGTGCGTTCCGGTTGCTGACTCTGCTTCACCAGAGGATCGAGCACATCATCGGCCCGACCAAAAGCACCGACCGATGGCGTCAGATAGTGCAACTCGGGCTGGAGCGATGGATCACTCGCCCACGCGACGTGGCGAGGTTGTCGAACGCGGTCAACTTCTCATGGGCCGCGTTAGAGGGTGAGATCGACGCCCAAGACCTTCTGGCGATGGAGGGGCTGCGTCTGTTCGACCCGATCCTGTTCGGCTTTGTCCGGGATAACCGCGCCTTCCTCGTTGGCGAGGGGAGAAGTCTGTACGTGTCGGAGGAGCAGAGGGCGCAGATGGGCAAGGTGTTCCGCGACGGTCTACCTGAGAAGGACCGGGACGAGCGCCTCGAGTTGTTGGGTACTCTCTTCCCTGGCCGTGCGAAGGCCCTTCAGGGTGAGCGCGTTTGGGGCGGGGAGGCCTGGTATCAGCAATCCAACAGGGTGGGCGTCGGGACCCTCGCCGGTTACGATGCCTACTTCTCCATGCTGCCGGCGGAAGAGACGGCACCCAACGCCTGGATCGACGAGGCTGTTGCCCACATCGGCGATCGCGAACGACTGGTCGCTGGTCTGGATCGCGCGCTCAGCGAGAAATCGACGTCAGGCCGCGTGTTGATAGGTCCTTATCTGGAGCGGCTCCACTACCGGCTACTCGGGCCGGACGCCGCAGAGCCCACCAAGGCCCTGCTGGGCGCCCTCTTTGACCGCGGTGAGGCGATTTTCGCCGTCGCCCAAGATGGAGACGTTCTGGGCCCGCGGGCGCAGTTCCGCTTCCTGATCGGTGAGATGCTCCGGCAGTGGGGTCAGGATCGCGCTGGCGACCTTCTGCTGGAAGCCTTCGAGCAGTCGGCGTCGCCCTTCCTGTGCGCCGCCCAATATATGGAACGCGGCACTGAGCTGAATGTGTTCCCCTACCACGGGGACCATCATCCAGAGGCGACCATCCGACGAGATCACCTCGAGCGTCTCGGCAACCGCACGCTCGCCCTGATCGATGCCCATCACGCGGCGGGCACTTTGGCCGACGCTCCTTACTATGGCGAGATCGCGGAGGTCTGGGCCCATCTCGTCGATGCGGAGACGCCACGCCAGTGGTTGATGACCGGCGTATTAGAGGACCCTGCCTTTCTCGCCCGGACGGGTAGGAGCCTTGTGGCTTTCACCGTCACTGCGTCGGGACCTCACTACTTCGTCAGCCGCCTTCCCAGCGATCCTTGGTACGATGTTGAGACCTTAATTGAGGCCGCGTCCCGTTTCGTGGGTCACCCACATCTCGCCGGTGCGGAAGCCATGGTGGTCAAGGCGTTGGCGGACGATCTTCCTGGGGCTTGGGCGGCCAAGCAAGCGAAGGACGAGGAACAGCGACCGGATGCCCCGGCGGATGGCGTCACCTCTAGCGGGTGAAATCGGCCCCGCAAGCGGGGGCTGCATCGGCAGCCGCCCGGGCAACATAGGTCGTCCGAGAAGCAGACATTTCCAACCGCCGTAAAGAGTCAGAAGCGGACTAAGGGGCTACGCGGCCGGCGAAGGTCCGCTCCTGACTCTTTCCAGACATCCGAGAGCCCGGTTTCAGGCGGGGCGGGTAGGCGATGATCCAGATCCCTTTTGTGCGAGACTGGATCGACTCGCATCACAGAGAGCGGCCTCTGATTGGAACGACGGCGCATTCAGCGGTGCAAAACGCCCTTGTCCAAGCTGGATTCGTCGCCGGTCCTGGCAGTATCCGGGACGGGAGATGCATCGAATTTGACGATCAGATATGGCCCGCGTCGCCTTGGGCCTCGGGAGTCTCTGACGGCGCGGGCGCGGGTGGTGCAAGGTCTGCCGGATCGGGCTCGCTTTCCATCTTGTCGCAGCACGTCATCTCGGCATCCGCCGCCATGTCCTTGCAGCATTCACAGGCGTCTGCGGCGAGGGCCGCGCCGGCGCTCAGTGTCAGGATCGCGCCGGCGGTGGCCAACTGGCTGAAAACCTTCATCGTCGTCTCCTAGTGAACCATGAAGCTGACAGAACCGGACATCTTATGGCCGTCCGGACCTTCGGCCGCCCACGCGGCGGTGTAAGTCCCTGGCGCGAGGCGCGGCAGGGCCACGCTGACGGTCCCGGCCGCCGGCGCCGCCGGCGCGGTCACGACGACCGGAGCCTGACCCTCGGCCGTCAAGGTCACGGTCTTGAGTATCATTGCATGGGGAAAGGTCACGCTGAACCGCTCGGGGGAGCCGTGCGTCATGGCACCGTTGGCCGGAAGGGTGGTGATGCCCGACTGAGGCGTGGCGGCCGGGGCGGGCATGGCGTGGCCCGCATGCGGGTCTTGGGCGGCGGCGGCGCCGGCGAACGCCAGCGCGGCGGTCATAATGAGGGTGCGGACCATAATAGGGTGATCTCCTTGGGCTAGAACCAGGCCTTCAGGCCGACGACCAAGCGAGTGTCTTCGGCCTCGCCGCCTCGGGCTTCGATGTGGTCGGCGGTGTCGCCGAACGCGCGGCTCCACTCGACGCCGACATAGGGGGCGAACTCCTTGCGGAACTCGTAGCGCAGTCGCAGACCCGCCTCGACCGAAGACAGGCCCGAGCCGATCTCCAGCTCTGGGATGTCGCTGGCCGAGACGTCGATTTCCATGCGCGGTTGAAGGATCAGGCGTTGGGTGATGCGCTGGTCGTATTCGGCCTCGACGCGGGCGGTCAGATCGCCATCGGTCGACAGGAAGGCGGCGGCGTCGATCTCCCACCAGTAGGGTGCCAGTCCCTGGAGACCGAGGACCAGGTGCGTCGTGTCCTCGCCGTCGGCGCGGAAGTCCTGGCGCAGGCCAGCCTGCACATCCCAGAAGGGCGTCACGGCACGGCTGTAGAGCGCCTGGAGTTCGGCGTCTTCCAGTTCGCCACCGAAGTCGCCTTCGCCCTCGGACTTCCACCAGAAGCGGTTGATGTCGCCGCCACTCCAGCCTTGGACGTCCCAGAGGTAGGATTCGTGCTCGCTGCCGAACCCGGCTTCGAGACGGTCGATGATGAAGGCCGTCGTGCGAACGTCGCCGTTCTCGCGCACCAGGGTCCGGCGGGCGGCAGTCATCTCCTCTGCGCCGAAGATCATGTCGGCGGCATGTGCCGGGCCGCTCAGGGCGGCAGCCGGCAGCGCGTCTTCCGGGGGGCGGCCGGGATTGTCAGCGCTGGTCGGCACGTCCGGCGGCCCCATGCTCATCGTCGACATGTCATCCCCGGCGTGCGGATCGTCCTGGGCGGGAGCCATGGTGGACATGTCATGACCCGCGTGTGGATCAGGCTGGGCGGTCGTCTGGCTCGGCATGTCATGACCCGCATGCGGGTCGGCGGCGGGCTGAGCCGGCATCTGGTGGCCCGCATGCGGATCAGCTGCGGTCGGGGGCTGAGCGGGGGGCATGACATGACCCGCGTGCGGGTCCTGCGCCGCCGGCCTAGCGGGCGCCTGCGGCGCGGGGGTGGGGGCGGGCGCGGGTCGCGTCGGTGGCATTGCATGACCCGCGTGGGGGTCCTGGGCCTGGGCGCTCAAGGCGCTGGCGGCGAGGATCAGCGGAGCGAAGGCGACGGCGAAGCGGTTCATGACACAGCTCCATCCAGGGGCCGCACCGTCACGACGTTGAACATGCCGGCGTGCATGTGCATCAGCATGTGGCAGTGGAAGGCCCAGTCGCCGGGCGCGTCGGCGGTGAGGTCGAAAGTCACCTTGCCGCCGGGCGCGACATTGACCGTGTGTTTCAACGGCTGATGGCCGGGCGGTCCGCCGGTCACCAGCTCGAAGAAGTGGCCGTGCAGATGGATCGGGTGGGCCATCATGGTGTCGTTGACGAGGGTCACGCGCACCCGCTCGTTACGCTCGAAGCGGATCGGCTCGACCAGCTCGCTGAACTTCCTGCCATCGAAGCCCCACATGAACCGTTCCATGTTGCCGGTCAGATGGATTTCCATGGTCCGTGACGGCGGGCGCTGGTCGTTGTTGGGCTGGAGCGACACCAGGTCGGTGTAAACCAGGACGCGGTGATCGACGTCCGTCAGCCCGGTCGGACGCTCGCCGAGGCGGTTGGCGGGGTCCATGGCGACCATGTCGACCCCGACACCCACGGCCATGTCCGGCGGGGCATTCTCGGGATCGCGCATGTTCATACCGGCCATGGACATCCCGGCCATTTCGCCCCCCGGAGCCGCGCCTTGGGCGGGGGCGCCGTGGTCCATACCGGCCATCGCCCCGTGATCCATTCCGGACATGCCGCCCATGGAGCCGTGATCCATTCCGCCCATGCCCATATCGCGCATGGTGAGGTTCGGGACCTCGCGCAGTGGCGGGACCTCGGCGGTCATGCCCAGACGCGGCGCCAGGGTCGCCCGACCCATGCCCGAGCGGTCGATGGCCTCAGACACGATCGTGTAGGCGCGATCCTCGGTCGGCCGGACGATGACGTCATAGGTTTCGGCCACCGAAATCTGGAACTCGTCGGTCTCCACCGGGCGTACGTTCTCGCCATCGGCCTGGACCACCGTCATCGGCAGACCCGGAATGCGCACGTTGAAGATCGACATGGCCGACGCGTTGATGATGCGCAGGCGCACCCGCTCGCCCGGCCGAAACAGACCCGTCCAATTCTCCTGCGGCCCATGGCCGTTGATCAGATAGGTGTAAGTCGAGCCGTTGACGTCGAGGATGTCGCGCGGGTCCATGCGCATGCTTCCCCACATCCGCCGCTCCTCCAGGCTCATGCGGTCCTCGCCCGAGATCAGCCCCGACAGCGTGGTGCGCTGTCGGTTGAAGTAGCCTGGGCTCTTCTTCAGCTTGTCGAGGATTTCGTGGGGATGCATAAAACTCCAGTCCGACAGGACCAGCACATGCTCGCGGTCGTAGGCGACCGGATCGGCCCCGGCCGGATCGATCACGATCGGCCCATAGTGGCCCATCGCCTCCTGAAGGTTGGAGTGGCTGTGATACCAGAAGGTGCCCGACTGCCTGATCGGGAACTCGTAGACGAAGGTTTCGCCCGGCTTGATGCCAGGGAAGCTGATGCCAGGCACGCCGTCCATCTGGAAGGGCACGAGCAGGCCGTGCCAGTGGATCGAAGTATCCTCTTCCAGGGTGTTGGTCACGGCCAGCCGGACGTTCTGCCCCTCTCGCAGGCGCAGCAGCGGCGCCGGCAGCGTCCCGTTTATGGTGACCGCGTGCCCTTTGCGCCCTCCCACAGAGAAGGGCGAGTGCCCGATGGTCAGATCGATATGCGGCCCGGTGAGCGTCGGGAGTTCGGCGCGCAGCCCCGCCGTTCCCGTCTGAGCCCAGGCGGGGAGGAGGCCTTGCAGTCCCAGAAGGCCCCCGCCCGCGGCGGCCCCACGGAGAAGCGTTCGGCGATCGAGGCGGCGAGTTGACATCAGTGAGCGGTTCCTTGTCGGCTGTTGAGCCGTTCGTTCAGATACGCATGCGGGCGGCGCATCCCTTGTGTCAGGTCGCCGCAGCGATCGAGACCGCGACGTTCTGCACCTTCCCATCATGGTAAGGTCAAGTTCCCTCGCCGGGGGTCCACGCCAAGGCTTCGGCGAGCTTCTTGCGGGCGCGGGCGACCCGCGTCTCCACCGCCTTCGGCGTGATGTGCAGGATGGAGGCGATTTCGGCATGCGGCCGCCCTTCGAGCGTGGCGAGCAGGAGCGGCGCTTTCAGGGCGTCTGGGAGGTCGGCCAAGGCGCGTTGCAGGGCCTCGGCCCGCCGCTGATCGTCGAGCCGGGTTTCGGGCGCGGGGACAGCGTCGCCCACTGCCGTCGCCTCGGGCGCATCCAGGCCCATGACGCCGCGCACGACGCGGCGCACCGCTCGCCGACGGCTCCAGTCGCGGCATTTATTCAGGGCGATGGAGCGCAGCCAGACATCGAACGGCCGCGCAGAATCATAGCGCCGCAAGGCGAGCCAGGCAGACGCATAGGCTTCCTGAAGCACGTCGTCCGCCTCGGCCTCGTCGCCGACGTAGCGGCGGATGAACCGGTAGAGGTCGCCCTTGGTGGCGGTTACCAAGGCTGTGAAGGCGGCCCGGTCTCCGCCCGCCGCGCGAATCTCGATCCTCTCTTCACCCTTCACGCGCCGCGCTTAGCCGGCGTCGTGGCGCAGAGCGTCCACAACGGCTGCGTCGAACACCTCGGCCTGGGCCGGAGTCAGCACCGATCGCATCTCGAAGACGTGGGTGATCGTCGCCTTCTGCAGGTCGCCCATGGCGGTGTGAAAATGATCGACCGCCGCCTGAACCTGGGGGGTGTCGCCGTCGCTCGCGGCGATGGCGGCGGCCAGTTCCCGGTTGGCGGCGCGGACTTCGGCCTCCAGCGCGGGCCGCTGGGCGGCGAAGCGGGCTTCGATGACGTCAAGGCGGCGATCCTGCTCCACGCTCAGATCGAGCTTCTCGTGGACGACGCTGTGCAGGTTCGGCGGCTGTTGCTCCCGCATCACCCAGGTCGCGCTGGCCCAGGTCGCCGCCCCGCTGGCCAGCGCCGCCAGGATCGCGGTGATGACGATGGATTTCCAGTTCGCCCTCATCCCCGGACGTCCAGGCTGGCGAGCGGCGACAGGCCGGCCGACACCGTGAAAATCCGCATCTCGGAAGGCTCGGGCGGCGGCGCCAGCAGCATCAGGCCGCCGTTGACGCCCCCGATCGCAAAGGCCATCGACACCGCAGCGACCCGGACCTGAGCCGCGCGGATGCGCTCCCGGCGCGTGTCGATCCGCGCCCAGACGGCGTCCTCGAGGCCCGCGAGCCGCATGCCATCGCCAGGCGCGACCGCACCAATCAGTCTGTCCATGTCGTCAGTCATCACGCACCTGCGTCACACCCCCTGTGTCATACGCGTCGGCTTCACCTTCCCCTCATGAGGGGAAGGACCGGCCCCCGCGTAGGTATCAGAGAACGACGGAACAGCCGTGTCGTCCATGGGGGATCAATTTGAGCGACGGGTCAGGCCCCAATCGGGTTCCCTTTCCGGACGTGCTCGATCCGCTCACCAGCGTGAGGTTTTTCCTCGCGCTGGGCGTCGTGCTGTTTCACTTCCAGCTCTACTGGACCCTGCCGCCGGAGAGCGCAGGCCTTCTGAACCGCGCCCGTCTGGGCGTGGATGTCTTCTTCATCCTGTCGGGCTTCATCCTCACGCACGTCTATCTCCAGGGAGACACGGGTCCGGACTACCGGCGGTTCCTGGCCGCGCGGTTCGCGCGGATTTATCCGGCTCACCTGTTCATCCTCCTGGCCATGCTTGGGCTCGTGTTCTTCGCACCGTTGTTCGGAGTCGGGCTTGAGCCGGGCCGATTCAACCCCGCCGACTTCGTCGGGACTCTGCTGCTCGTCCAGGCGTGGTTCCCGCGCGAAACCTTGGCGCTCTGGAACGGACCAGCCTGGTCGCTGTCAGCGGAGTGGTTCGCCTATCTGGCGTTCCCCGCCTATGCCGCCTTCGCCCTGCACCTGCGGTCCAAGCCGTGGGTACTGATCGCGCTCGCCACGGCGCTGTTTGTCGCGCTGGATGCCTTCTACCGCGTCGAGTTCGGACGGGTTCTGCCTCGGGCCGAGGACAGTCTGGGCATCCTGAGGATCGTTCCCGAATTCCTCTACGGGATTGGTCTCTACTACCTCGGCCAGCGCTGGACGCCCTCGCCGCTCACCGCTGTCACGGGCGCCTTGGGGGCCACGGCCGCGATACTTGGTCTCATGCAGATCGGCGCCGACGATCGCATCATAGTGGCGACGGCCGGTCCCTTCATCCTGTCGCTCGCGTTGCTGGCGAAGGCGCGCGTGCGAACCTTCCTGTCACATCCTGTCGCCCGGTTCGCGGGCGAGGCCTCGTTCGCCCTCTACCTCGTCCACATCCCCATTCTGATGGTGTGGCGCAACGCGGTGCAGGCGGTCGCCGGCTGGTCCGGAGACTACCGGATGGGCGTGGGCGAGCTGACCGTCCTGCTGGCGTTGACGCTCGCCGCCGCCGCCGCCATCCATGTCTTCGTCGAGCGGCCGGGGCGACGATGGCTCCGGGCGCGGATGGCGCCGCAGCGCGCTGACCCCGTCGAAGCCAGACGATCCGTTCACAGTGATCAGGGAGAACCCTTTTGAACCCCGCCAACTTGAACCGTCGCCTGTTCCTTGGCGCCGCCGCGTTCGTCGGTATGACGGGAACAGCCTGCGCCCAAACCCCGCGATCGAGAAACCTGACGGTCTTCAAGACGCCGACCTGCGCCTGCTGCGATGCATGGATCGCGCACATGCGCGAGGCGGGCTTCACCACCACCATCACCGTTCTTCCGAGCCTGCAATCGGTGCGAAGCAGTCGGGGAATGCCGGATGCATTGGCTTCCTGTCACACCGGACTGATCGAAGGCTATCTGGTCGAGGGCCATGTGCCGGCTCAGGACGTCATCCGCCTTCTGGCCGAGAGACCGACCGCCGTGGGTCTTGCGGTGCCAGCCATGCCGCTGGGCTCGCCAGGCATGGAAACACCGCAAGGGCATAAGGATCCCTTCGATACGCTGCTGGTGCTTCAATCAGGAGCCGCGCGCGTATTCGCTCGCCACAACCAACCGGCCTGACGCGGATCGCGCCCAGCCTTCTCAGATTACCCACAAACCGGAGCCTGCAATGTCCCGCACTTCCCTCGCCGTCGTCCTTTCATTGGCAGTGCTTACGGCGACGCCCGCCTTGGCCCAGGATCACGCCCATGGTCATGACCAGGCCGCAGGCTCGGTTGCCGCCGAAGCCGCGGGCGCGGCCACGGCTGTCGATGCATTCCATGCCGCACTCAAGGCAGGCGATACGGCCGCTGCGCTGGCCTTGATGTCGCCGGATGTGATGATCTTCGAAGAAGGCGGCGCGGAACGATCACGCGACGAATATGCGTCCCATCACCTGGGTTCGGATGCCGCCTTCGCCGCTGCGTCCGAGGCGACGGTGGCGCGCAGGTCGGGATGGGCTGACGGTGACATCGCCTGGATCACCACTGAAGGCCGCACCACGGGTCAGCTCAACGGCCGCGCCGTGGATCGCCTCACGACCGAGACCATGGTGTTGAAGCGGCACGCCGATGGCTGGCGCATCCACCACATTCACTGGTCGTCACGCGCCCCTAGGTAACGGTATCCCGACATCAAAGGCGAAGACGCCCGCCCTTTCGGGCGGGCGTCCCCGATCAGACGATCAGCAGCAGGTGCAAGCTTCCGCGCACGCCGCGATGGCGTCACAGCAAGCGCACACGGCCTGAGCCACGGCGTCCGGCGCGGCCGCGAAGGCGGCGGAACCGGAAGCCAGCAGCACCAGGGCTGCGATGGTGAGAGTGCGTTTCATGGTTTTGATCTCTGTTGATTGAATGAAGTTGGTCTTCAGCGAACAGGATCAGGTTCGGGGAGGCGGGTCGTCCGCCTCCAAGGTGAAGTCAGTGTGTCGCGCATCAAGCAAGTGGTAGCGGACAGGCGCATAGCTGCGCGCGGGCGTCGAACTACCGCCCTGCGGGACGAGGCTTTGGCAAAAAACCAGACAGACCTTCTGGCACGCGACCTTTACGGTCTTCGGCTCGCACGGGGCGCCGTCGTCGTTCATGGACATGGACGCCATGGCCTGATCGACCGGGGCTTCGCACGCCATCGAAGCGGTTGACACGAACAGCACCGCCAGCACCGCGAGTATCGCGGCCGTCAGCGGAAAACGGTCATGGCGCAGGAACGACATCGTCCAGATCATACATCAAACAACACGCCGCGCGAGAACTCTGGTCGAACCATCTCGGAATCGCCTGAGGCCTTCACAGCGAAGCGGGGGGAGGCAGGGTTCCCATGACTGCGACGACAGCGAGCAGGGCGAGGCCCAATCCAGCTTCGAACAGCAGGCTGCGCCTTAGATTGCGCATGGCGGCGGCGGATGGTTCGCTGGCCAGAAGCGCTGTGCCCAGCGCTGGCGTCAACCGAAACCGGTTGCTCACCGCCAACACCAGCATCAGCCCGAAGAGGATGAGTTTGGCGATCAGAAGCTGGCCGTAGAGGCTGGTTCCAAGGTGTCCGACCCGTGTGGGGCCGACGAGAAACCAGGTATTCACGAGACCGGTCAGCACCAGCAGCACGACGGCGAGGGTCCCGGCGCCTGCGAAACCATCCAAGGCGCGGTGGATCGCGAGATCGTCCGGCCCAGCGCGGCGTAGCAGCAGGATCGTCAAGGCCGCCAGGGCGCCCAGCCACAAGGCGGCGGCGATGGCATGGATGATGTCGGCGGTGAGATGGAGAAGCCCGCCGGGACCTTCGGTCGCGGCCCCGTGGCCGGTCCAGGCGAAGCTGGCGGCAACGACCAGACCCGCCGCAAGGGTCAGGCCCCAGAGCACGCGCCCTGGCTTCAGCGCGAAGACCGCAACAAGCCCAAGCAGGGCGACGCCCGCCCGAACGATCATGGCGATGCCAAGGGGCGTGCCGGTGACCACGAAGGACAAAGATGCGGGCTTGATGGCTTCGCTCAGCGAGCCCGCCATGACAGCGGTTTGGGCGACCAAGGATACGAGCGAGCCGAGCGCGACCATGACCGCCGCCCAGATCAACGTGGGGCGAGCCCAGGTTAGAGTAGGGCCGTCGCCGCCCTTGAAGCTGTAGAGCAGGAACAGCGGCGCGCCGAGGAGCACAACCGCGCCGCTGTATTGAAGCCAGCGGAGTGCGATGACCGCGACTTCAAGCACAGGTTCACCGAACCGAGAAGGTGTAGGATCCCGTCATCCGATGGCCGTCGCTCGACGCGATGCGCCAGTCGACGCGATAGGCGCCGGCGGCCAACGGGCGAGCGAGGGTTCCCGTCAGTGTCTTTCCGTCCTCCGAACCCGCAACCCGGATCGCGACCTTCTCGCCCGCCGCATTGACGACGTCGAAGCTGGAGAAGGCGGGAACGCTGCGCTCGCTGAAGGTCAGGCTGATCGTCCGCGTGGGAGCGACGGTGGCATTCGCCGCCGGGGTCGAACTGACCAGACGGGCGTGCGCCGCCGCCGGCCCTGCGGCCAAGGTCACGGCCGCCGCCATGGCGACGATGGAAGCGGGGTGGAAGTTACGCATACTCGGTCTCCAGACGTTCGGAGGGTTTCGGCCTTCTGCTTCTCTACGCGCCGTATGGGCGCTTCCCTCATGAAGGACCGTCGCGGCCGATCAAGCGACCGGCCGCGACACGCCTACGCGATGCCGTAACCAGCTTGCTCGATCGCGGTCCGGACGCGGGTCTCGTCGGCTTCGCCCTCCACCCGCAGTGTCCCGCTTGCGATCTCAATCTCCATCCGGGCGTTTGGCGCCACCTCGATCACGGCCGCCCGGACCTTCGCGGCGCAGCTTCCGCAAGTCATGCGTTCAACCTTCAGCTCGATCATCGTCGTCTCCTTTTCGATCGACGATGAGGGAGGTGGGGTTTCCCAGCGTTGGAAGGTCAAGGGGCGAAATCGCTGTCTTGACCTTACCACCATGGGAAGGCGGAAAGGTGAGGTGGAAGGAGATCGCTCATGTTCCACGAACATCATTCGCATCCCGAGCACAACGAGGAGGTCGGCGAGGCGCAGGCGCACGATCAGGCGCGCTCACTGAACCGTCTGGCGTTCACGGCGACGCTCCACTGCCTGTCCGGCTGCGCCGTCGGGGAAGTGCTGGGCATGGTGATCGGAACGGCGCTGGGCTGGGCGTCTCTGCCTACAGTCGCCCTGGCCGTCGGTCTGGCCTTCCTGTTCGGCTACGCCTTCACCATGGTCCCGCTGCTGCGGGCCGGGCTGGCGTTCGGGGCCGTGCTGAAGCTGGCGCTGGCCGCCGACACCGTCTCCATCGCCATAATGGAGATCGTCGACAACGCCACCATGCTGGTGATCCCCGGCGCCATGAACGCGCAGCTGACCGCGCCGTCGTTCTGGGCCGCCCTGGCCATGGCCCTCATCATCGCGGGCGTCGCCGTCTTCCCCGTGAATCGCTGGCTGATTTCGCGCGGGAAGGGTCACGCGGTCGTGCACGCTCATCGTGACCACTGAGCCCTCCGATTGACCACCGAGGCCGGAACAGCCGGCCGGTCCCATTCGTTGCCCCGGTTTCGGGAACAAGGATTGGGAGAGTGAAAATGAAGATGGGTTGGGGCCGGTTCGCCGGGATGATCGCCACCTCGACAGTGGTGATGTTCGTCTTCATGTATCAGCTGGTTTACAGCTGGGATCACGTTTTCTTCAGCCTGAACCGCATGCTGGCGTCGCTCATCATGGGCTGCGTCATGACCATCATCATGCTCGGATTCATGTGGAGCATGTATGAGGGCAAGCGCACCAAGATCATGATCGTCTCCGCAGCCGCCCTTCTTGGCGTCGCGCTGCTCTCCATGAACCGCGCGCAGACGCTGGTGAACGACTCCGGCTTCATGGAAGCGATGATCCCGCACCACTCGATCGCCATCAATAACGCCCGCAAGGCATCGATCAGCGACCCCCGCGTCCGGAGGCTGGCCGATGACATCATCGCCGCCCAGGTTCGTGAGATCGAGGAAATGAAACTCCTTCTCGCCGACATCGACCGAAATGGAGAACGCGCCGACCAACCGCTGCCGGCGCGGCCAGCGGTGCTCACGCCAGACATGCAGCCGAAAATCCAGGAGGCGGTGCGGTAGAGGTTAGGGGCCAAGGCGCGCCACAAGGGCGTCGTGTGACGCTGATCGGCTCGACGCTTGACCTTCCCATGACTGGAAGGTTCATCAAGGGCGGGACTTCGATTTTGGAGACCGTCCCGATGACCGCCACGACCCTGCGAACCCTCGACATTCCCGTGCTCGGCATGACCTGCGCCAGTTGCGTCGGTCGCGTCGAGAAGGCCATCCGCGCCGCGCCCGGCGTGAAGAGCGCCACCGTGAACCTCGCCGCCGAACGTGCGCGGGTGGAGATGGACGACGCCGGCTCTGCGGCGGGGGTGACTCAGGCGATCCGTTCCGCCGGCTACGAGCCGATCGAACACACGATCGAACTGAAGATCACGGGCATGACCTGCGCGAGTTGCGTCGGCCGTGTCGAGCGCGCCCTGCAGGCAACGCCCGGCGTGCTGGACGCCAGCGTCAACCTGGCGACCGAGCGCGCCACCGTCCGGGTGCTGGAAGGCGTCGCCGATACGCGCGCCTTGACAGAGGCCGTCGCCAAGGCGGGCTATGCCGCCGAAGCGGCGTCCGCGCCCGACGCGACCAGCGAGGATCGCGAACAGGCCTCGCGCGCCGTCGAAATACGCAGCCTGGGGCGCGCCGTCGCCGTCGCCGGCGCGGCGACCCTTCCGCTGTTCGTCATCGAGATGGGGCTGCACTTCGTTCCCGGCGCCCACGGCTGGTTGATGGACTCCATCGGCATGACGTCGTGGCGGATCATCAGCTTCCTGCTGGCCACCTTCGTGCTCTTCGTTCCGGGTCTGCGCTTCTACCGGAAAGGCGTGCCGAATCTCGTCAGGCTGACGCCCGATATGAATTCGCTGGTCGTTCTGGGCGCCACCGCCGCCTGGGTGCTGTCAGTCTAACGCTAACTTGTCTCCACTTAGGGCGGCCTAAACCGCTGACGGGGATGATGTTTCGTGAAGCCGATTTCGTTTAAGCGCCACCGGTTTCCGGCGGACGTGATCCGCCACGCCGTGTGGCTGTACTTCAGGTTCAGCCTCAGTTTTCGAGACGTCGAGGAGCTGCTGGCGCAGCGCGGGATTGACGTCAGCTATGAGACGATCCGGTGCTGGACCATCAAGTTTGGCCCCCTGATCGCCATGCGGCTGAAGAAGCGGCGGTGTGCACCCTCGCCGCGCTGGCACCTGGACGAGATGGTCTGCTGGATCGGCGGCAAGCGGATGTACCTTTGGCGGGCGGTCGACGACGAAGGCGAAGTCCTGGACCTTGTGGTCCAGCGTCGGCGGGACACAGAGGCGGCGCTCAGGCTTTTTAAGCGCCTCCTACACAACCAGCCGGTCGAGCCGGAGACGATCACCACAGACGGCTTGCTGTCCTATCGTGCGGCGCTCGACCAGCTGGATTTGCGTCACCTTCATCGACCGGGTCGGCTGCGGGAGAACAATCGGGCGGAGAACTCCCATCTGCCGATCCGACGACGAGAACGCCAGCAGCAACGGTTCAAATCCCAAGCCTCAGCCCAGAGATTCCTCACCACACACGCGGCGATCTACAACACCTTCAGCATCCAGCGGCATCTGATCAGCAGACCCACTCTTCGCCGCTTTCGCGCTGAGGCTGACGCGGCTTGGGCGACGGCCGTGGCCTGATTTCAGGCAGGGTAGGGCGGCTTTCGACTTGGTGCAGTTAACCTGACAGCACCCACCTCAGAGCGGATCCGGGACAAGATCGCCGCCTCCAAGAGGAAGGGCATGTGGATGGGGGGAGGGGTGCCGCTGGGCTATGAGGCCACGGGCCGGACCCTCAAGATCAACGAGGCCGAGGCCGAGACGGTCCGCTACATCTTCCGGCGGTACCTGGAGCTGAAGTCTGTCCACGCTCTGGTGGCTGAACTGAAGGCGAAGGGTATTCGCTCGCGTCTGACGACCTTCTCGACCGGTCGCAAGCGCGGCGGAGCGATCATCGACCGGGGCAGCGCCTACAAGCTCCTCGCCAACCCCGCCTACCTCGGCAAGGTCCGGCACAAGGATGAGGTCTACGAAGGCCTCCATCCGGCCATCGTCGACCAGGACACCTTCGACGCCGTCCAGCAGATGCTGGAAGCCAACCGCGTCACGCGGACAACGGGATCAGCGCGGCGGACCGAGTCCGCCCTGATGGGAAAGCTGTTCGACGAGGCCGGCGAGCCCATGACCCCGACCTTCTCGGTGGGACGGGGCGGCAAGCGCTATCGGTACTATGTTTCGACGGCAGCTCTTACCGGCACTGCCCGAGCGACGGGGGAGAAAGTCACACGCTTGCCGGGGCCTCAGCTGGATACAATGGTAGCAACGATGATCTCCCGCCTGTCTGGTGACGATGGGCTTACGCTCGAACGAGTGGGGATAAGAAGTCGCGGGCTCGAGCTCTTACTCGCTTGCCCGGATAGAGCCTCTGATGTCACCGGCATCCTGAACAGCGTGACCGCCCGGCTGCAGAGCGGCGAGCGCGCCTGGATCTCCGACGATCAGATCTGTGTCGCAACGTCGACCCGAGTGGCATTTCGCGGGGGCCGAGCTTCGATAGAGGGCGCCTTCGACCCGTCTCGAAGGGTCAACGGTAAACTCGTCACCGGTCTGCGCAGGGCACATGCTCTGGCCCGGAAGGCCAACTTCTCTCCGCTTGCGACGACGGCTCAGAACATCCGCTCGCCAAGTCCGGGAGGCTCCTATGACAATCGCCTTTTGCGGCTCGCCTTCCTTGCTCCGGACCTTCAGCAGCAAATCCTGGACGGCGACCAGCCTGCCGTGGTCAACCTGGAACGGATACTCGCCGACGAAATACCCCTGCTGTGGTCCGCACAGCGCTCTTGGGCATGGACCAGTCAGATCGGATAGTCCTCATCTGGCTCGTCGCCGTGGAGATCGTAGTCGTCGGGATCCAGTTCGGGATCCTCCGAGGGGTCCCATCCGCGCTTCCTCAGATTGAGCGCCTTGTCAGATCCAAACAGCCCTTCGCGAAGGTACAGAGTGGTCCGCCTGGCGTTGGAGATGGGGCACCGGAAATACCAACGGCCGGCGCAGTACTCGACCTGGATGATCTGGAAGTAGTCGACGCCTTCGTAGGTGTCGCGTGACTTGATCACGAGGAATGGGTGATCCGGGTCCCGGAAATCGGCCGCCATCAGCACGTAGTTGATCACGCCGGTCGAGTCCCGGTCCCATTTGAGGGCTGCAGCGCGTAGTTCTTCCACCTCCAGAAGGCCCGCATGATGCAGGGTCCTGACGTCCAGTCTTGCACGTTGAGCGAGCCAGTCAGGTGCAAAGTCTGGAGTGGACGCCGTGTCGAGAGTGCCCTTGAGCGCGAGCTCAAGCGGCTCGGAAAGTGCTTCCAGGACTTCTTCCTCGGTCCAGCCGCCTTCGGAGCGACGGCCGGCCTCTAGAGCGTATCTGGTCGAGCTGCCCTCGTTGTCCTGAGCCTCATCCTCTTTCCGTCGACCTGACCGTCGGTTCAGGCGATCGCGGTGGATCACGCCGGCGGCGTCGGCACCAATCGACGCCGTATCGCCGATCGAAGCAAGGGCGTCGACCAAGGCTTTCCTGCGGCGCCCCCTCGCAGGCCCCTTGCCTAGTGCGGCGCCACTGAGCCTAGTGGACCGGTGAACCGCTTTTGCCCGAGCGACGTCCGACGGCCTGTTGGTCGTAATGAGGTGAACCAAACCATGGCCTTCGCGAGATGCCAGTTTCCCATCAACGAGGTAGAGCTTGGTCGCGCGCCGGCCAGTCTTGGGGCACATAAAGTATCGCCGCTGTCCGTACCGCAAGGTTCTGGTTTCGATTCTGAGCCTGTGGGATCGCCGGCCCGCTGCATCACTCACTATGATGCCGCCGGACGGCTCGCAGAGAAACCTGAGCGGCTGGCCGTCAAAGGTGATCTCAACTGCTTCTCCCGACGCCTCAAACAAACCGCGCCGCTTCAGCAGGCCGATGTCCACCGACGGGTAATCCTCCACAAAGCGTTTCATCAGCTCAACTCAGACTCAACTCACCCGAACGAGCGTCGTCCGTTCGGCGACAAAGTCAAATCTTCTGCGCCGGCGTCACGACCGTCTTCGCGCGCGCGCCTGAGCGACCGGATCGACCGGGTTCTTCCTACGGATGATTTGAAAGCGGCCACTCATTCTGCTGCGAGGCGAGGACCAAGCCCCTGGCGCGTGCGCGCGAGCGTTGGGGTCGAGGGGGTCGACCTACAGACGTTTTGTGGCTTGTCGACTAAGGCCATGGCCTCGCGCCTGCGCAGGAGGTCAAGGTCGTCAAGGTCGCTGCTACAGAGGATTTCCGGGAGCGGTCGCGCGATGTTGTCTCGCCGAGGCATGCCGACACTGGCAGCAAGGTCGTTTTCAGACGGACTGGCCCACTGCCGCAATTTCGTCGCGCGCGCGCGTAACTCCAAGTCTCTCAAGTGGCTGGCACAGACGATTTGGATTTCTGCGTCGCGCGCACACGCGTGTGGCCTGTTGTGGCCTTTCAATTACAGACGATTTGAACCAGTCGACCATTCCCGCAGAGGATTTGAGCCGAAACCTCACCGACTCCGGTCTCGCGGAGACTTAGGTGCCGTGTGTGCGGATGTGGCCGACTGAACAGGCCCAGCAGAGCCCGTAGTCACTCGCAGCAAGGGCTAAACATTCAATTGGTTCGGGCTGTTAGCCGCCCCCTCGGGAGAGAGGCCAGTAGGCCGGGAGCGGATGGCGGAGAGGGGGGGATTCGAACCCCCGGTACCCGTGAAGGCACGCCGCATTTCGAGTGCGGTACATTCAACCACTCTGCCACCTCTCCGCGGGGCCGTCGTGTTCTGGTCGAACGGACGGCCTCTCTAGTCGGACAGTGGCCGCGCCGCAAGAGGCTGCGGTTGCGATTTCAGCGCAGGGCGGGGAGGGGCAGGCCGAGAGTCTGGCCGTCCAGCGGGTCCGATGCGCTGCGACTGAAAAGTTCCGCCGGCCGGCCCCCGGTGCCGGTACTGAAGCGACCTGTCGCACTGACAAGACCTGTGCGCTCGACCCCGCGTCGGAAGTTCTGCTTGTGCAGGGCCATGCCGGTGATGGCCTCCGCGGCGCGTTGCAGGTCGGAGAGGGTGAAGGTGGCGGGCATCAGGTCAAACAGCACCGGCCGGTAGCGCAGCTTGCTCCGCAGCCGACCCAGCCCGGTCGCAAGAATTCGCCGGTGATCCGAAGCCATGGGGGCACCCGAGGGAGGATCCTGGCCAAGCCGTTCCGCGTCGCGCGCCGCCTCCTGCACCAGGCCGGCTTCATACAGGAGCTCATAGCGTTCCAGCACGCGGCTGTCGCTCCATCGCTGCTCTGGCCGGGGGGCGAACAAGGCGTCAACTCGCGCCCGGCGGCGGGCATCCGAATTGGCCCAGGTGTCGAGGGCGCTGTCCAGCGGCGTGAGGGCGGGGGGGCGCCCCTGACGATGGTCCTCCCAGGGAAAGAAGTCGAGCACCGGGCGCCATCGGGCTTCTCCGCCGGGTCCCGCGGGAGCGGCCGTATCCGCGGCGTCAGCGGTCAGGGCCAGATAGCCCACCGACACTTCCCGGAGCCGCTCGGGGCCCGGAGTGGCCCGGGGCGAAGCCCGACCGAGGTCGCCGAAGGTATAGAGTTGTTCGACATAGCCGGGACGAAAGCCGGTCTGGGCCGTGACGAAGGCGCGGAGTGCCAGCTCGAAGGTTCGGTCCCGAACCGGATCGAAGGGGCCGAAGGGAAGGGCTGCGCTGCCGTCCTCGGCCCGCGTGGTCAGGACGACCGCCTCGCCCCGGTGAAAACCGATCACGACGGCCGAGAGGCCAATCCGGATACCGGTCGCGGGAGCGGGGTCAGCCATGATCAGCTTCGACGTCCGGCGGCCCGGCGCGGCGCCCGCGGGGTCCACGCTGCGGGACGGGGGGCCGCTGCGGCGTCACGGGCGGCGACCAGGGCGTGGTAGCGGTCCATGTAGCGTGCCTGGGCGATGGCGGCGGGCTCGGGCTGGATCTCCAGCTCGTAACCCGCGGGGGGACGGCCGAACAGGCCCAGCGCTTCCGTCCGGCTGAAGCCGGCCAGTTGGGTGGCCTCGAACCAGGCGCACGCCTTGTCCGCCGTCTTGATCAGGGTCTTGATGGCCCGGGGGGTTTTGGCGGGCAGCCCGAACCGCACGTGGATGGCGGTCTCGAGGCGGCTTTCGAAATCCTTGTAGTTGACCCCTAGCGCCGATTTGAACGGCGAGATCATGTCGCCGATCACATACTCCGAAGCGTCATGGAGAAGCGCTGCCAGCAGCCAGTGGGGCTCAAGGGTCGGCTCAATATGGGCGACGATCTCCTGGACGATGACGCTGTGCTGGGCCACGGAAAAGGCGTGGTCGCCCGTGGTCTGGCCGTTCCAGCGCGCCACCCGGGCGAGGCCGTGGGCAATGTCCTCGATCTCGATGTCGAACGGCGACGGATCAAGCAGGTCGAGCCGCCGGCCGGACAGCATGCGCTGCCAGGCCCGGGGGGCGCGGGACGGTGTCGTACGATCAGCCAAGTCGGTTCCTTTGATCAGGCCGGTCTGGTGACCGATCCTGAGCCAGGGATCAAGGGGGCGTTGACCGCACTATTCGCCGACGTTGAGAGTCAGAAGAGCCCGTGCGTCTTCGAGAAGGGGATCCTGTCCGGTCTCCTTGGCGCGAACCACCGCAATGACCAGCGGGCCCCCGGCGGGACCCCGGGCCTCATACCCGACGAGGCGCCAGCCAAGTCCCGCGGTCTGGCCGTCAGTGACCAGCCAGGTGGCGCGGGTGGCGTCACCGGCAGCCCGGGTACGGATTTGTGCACCGTCAGCGGCCGCCTGGATGTCGACGCTTCCGTCGCCGGTGGTGCCGCTCACATCCACGTTGGAAGTGGTGTCATCGGCATTGATTGTGACGCCGCCGATGCGGATGCTGGCGCGTTCCCCGTCGGCGTCGATCGACAGTCCGGGTACCTTGACCTGTGCGGTTTCCCCTTCAGCCCGTATCCGGACTCCCGGGGCGTCGACCGTGGCGCTGTCGCCGCCGGAAGCGGGCGTGTCACTCCCGGCGTCAGCCGAGGCGTCGATGGCGGCGATCGTCTGCGGCATGTCCGCTGACAGGCGATCCTCAAATGCCTTCAGCACCTCGTCGACAGAGGTGCCGTCGAGGGGCTGAAGGTGGAGGGTCACCTCGGAGCCTCGCGGGCCGGCGTAGACACAGACCGTGCCGCCACCCTGGGCGGTTCCCTTGCGGGTCAGGCTGCCTTGGGTCTGGGGGCATTGAAGGGTCTGGACGACCTTGAGAACACCCTTGTTCTCGCCGCCCTCACGCGTGGTGGTGATACGGATCGAGTCGTCACCGCAGGCGGCGAGGCCGGTGGATGCCACCAGCAAACTGGCCAGAAGGAGGGCGGGCATACGCATATCGACAAGTCCTCTTCTGCCCCATCCTGCGGCGTGAGCGACAGAAATCCAGTGAAATCGCGGTAAGGCCGTGTCAGCCTCCCGGTCGGGCGCCTTCGCGGCGGTTGAGGAAGGCCAGCCGCTCGAACAGATGGACGTCCTGTTCGTTCTTGAGCAGGGCACCATGGAGGGGCGGGATAAGCTTTGACCCGCTGGTTTCGCGCAGCGTCGCAGGATCGATGTCATCGACCAGCAGCAGTTTGAGCCAGTCCAGAAGCTCCGACGTGGAGGGCTTCTTCTTGAGACCCGGTGTGTCGCGGATTTCATAGAAGGTGCGGAGGGCTTCGGAGACCAGGCGGGGCTTGATGCCGGGGAAGTGCACATCGACGATAGACTTCAGCGTCTCGGCGTCCGGAAAACGGATGTAGTGGAAGAAGCACCGCCGCAGGAAGGCGTCCGGCAGCTCCTTTTCGTTGTTCGAGGTGATGATGACGACCGGCCGCGCGTCCGCCCGGATCGTCTCGCCGGTTTCCTGGACGAAGAACTCCATTCGATCGAGCTCCTGGAGCAGGTCGTTGGGGAATTCGATATCGGCCTTGTCGATCTCGTCGATCAGCAGGACAGGGCGTTTGGGGGCGGTGAAGGCCTCCCACAGTTTGCCGGGCTTGAGGTAGTTCCGGACATCATGCACCCGCTCGTCGCCGAGCTGGCTGTCGCGCAGGCGGCTGACGGCATCATACTCGTACAGGCCATTATGAGCCTTGGTGGTGGACTTGATGTGCCAGGTGATGAGGGGTGCATCCAGAGCCTCGGCCAGTTCATAGGCGAGAACGGTCTTGCCTGTGCCGGGCTCGCCCTTGACCAGCAGGGGCCGCTCCAGTGCCACGGCGGCATTGACGGCCACCTTGAGGTCCTCGGTGGCGATATAGCGCTGTGTGCCCGCAAATCGGCTCATGAACGGCGGTCCCTTCCGGTGTGATACCGAAAGGGTGGTAGCCGATGGGCGCACAGGTGAACAGGGATCAGGTGATCCGCTTGGGCGTGGGCGGGTCGCTGGCGGGAAAGCTCTCCTCGACGGCCTCGTCCTGCAGGGCGTCCTGACGGTTGCCGGACTCCCTGACCCGCTCCTTCAACTGGTCCGGCTTGCCATGCTCGCGCTCGGCCTTGCGGGCGAAGGGGGCATCGGTATCCCGGTCCTCCTTGCCGGCGGATGTCTTGTGGTCTTCGGTCATGCCACGCTCCTGTCGGCGTCGTCTTCGTCAGGGGAGCTGTCGGGGCCGTAGCCCAGCGATTCGATGTCGTCGTCATCCAGCCGGCGGGCTTCCCAGTGGGCGGCGCTGGCCTGGGCCCCGCGCCGATTGCGCATCAGGCCGTCATAGACCAGCTCGACCTCATCCGGGGACGAGGGGTCGCGGGTGCCGGGACTGCCGGTATCGCGCGCCTCGCGATCCTCGATATCGTCCTCGTCCTCGATGGCGTCGCCCTCTTTCTGGGTCAGATCGGGCACAGGATCGGCTTCGTCCAGCAGCACATTGCCCTCGCCCTCATCGTCGATGTGGGTCTCATCGAAGGTCTCGGACTGATCCTGTTCGTCGGGTATGTTGTCGTCCTGGGTCATGGTCATCTCCTGTTGCGGAGAGAACGCGACCGGGGACGGCGCCGTTCCGTCAGCCGGACGCTCTTTTGGCGAGGGCGGCCGCCACATCGCGGATGGCGTCATCCCATCCATCGAAGGCCCGGCGGAAAGTCCGCATGTGCGGATAGAAGGGATAGTGGTAGGTTCCCAGAAGGTGCCAGTCGTCCGGGGCATAGATCAGCCAGGTCTCGGCCCCGACAGCGGCAGCGATATTGGTTCCGGCGATGCCCGGGCCGATGACCACGTCCATGGCGAGGGACAGGGCGGCCAGATCCTCGAGGTCGTCCTTGAGGTCGATCGGAGGTGTCCATAGCCTGACCCCGGCGGCCTCGGCGGCGGCCAGATCCGCACTGACATCGCCGCACTGCAGATTGACCATCACGCAGCCCGGGGTGGTCAACACGGGTTTCCACCGCTCGAAGCTGGAAAAATAGCGGGCCCGCACCCCGTTCAGAACAAGGCTCTTCCAGTGCAGGCCGACCTTCAGGCCGGGCCCCAGGGCCTCGACCTCGGCCTTCCAGCGAGCCACACGCGCCGGATCCGCCGTCAGATAGCCGGCGCGTTCGGGGAAGGCTGCAACCGTCGGGCGGAAGACGGACATCAGGCTGGCCATGGGCACCCAGGCGTCGGCCGCCGGCGCATCCTCGCCTTCCATGAACGGGATGTAGCGATACAGCCGCCCCTCCATCTTCACCGCCCGGTGACCACCGACGATCGCCTTCGGGAAGCTGCGCTGGAAAAGGTCGACCAGGCGGGGCTCCACCGCGATGACGACCTGGCCCTCCGGACCGACAGCGTCGATCAGGTCGCCGATTGCCGAGCCGAACACCATCTCGTCAGCGATGCCCTGTTCCCCGACCACCAGGAGGCGGCGTCCCGCAGGCGGCTGGCCGGCCGGGTCCCAGCGCGGCATGTCCACGACGGCATGCATGGCCTCGGGCATATCGGGGCTGAGGCGGATTTCGTAGTCATCCCAGCCCCCCGGCAGATCCCCGGCGCCCAGCCGCAGCAAGGCGCGGGCCATCGTCATCATGGCGGTCTCATAGCCCGGCTCGGCCCCGGGCATGGCAGCCTCCAGATCCGCCAGGGCCCCTTCGATATCGCCGAGCGGCTGGCGGACATTGGCGCGGTTGTAGCGGGCCTTCGAGAACTGCGGGTCGAGGCGCAAGGCCTCCTCGAAGAAGGTGAGGGCCGTCGCCATGTCCCCCTGATCGCTCTGGACGGTGCCCAGCGTGTTCCAGAGGAGGGCACTGGTCGGCTCGATCTGGATCATGTCCCGCAGCACGTCGACGGCCTCGCCATAGCGGTTGGAGTCGCGCAGCACGCAGGCGAGGTTGTTGGTCGCGTCGATGTGGCCCGGTTCCACGCTCAGAAATTTCCGGAGCAGCTTCTCGGCAATCTCCAGTTGGCCGAGGCGCTGGGCCAGGCGGCTGAGGTCATGGGCGATGTTGTTCTCGTCCGGCATGAGGGCGAGGGCCGCCTCATAGGCTGACAGGGCCTGGGCCAGGTGGCCGGACTTCTCCTGGCAGATGGCCAGAACGTGCCAGGCCAGACCGCTCTTCTCGTCAATGTTCAGGACCTCGAGGCAGCGCTCGGCGCCGCGCGTGTAGTCCTGCATCCTCACGGCGGCCACGGCGGCCTTGAGATGCTCGACCATGCGCCGCTGCACCTTGGCGTTGCCGGCGCGGGACGCCAGCTTGCGCGACAGCCGGTTCAGCGCATCCGTCGACGCGGCGTCCCCCGCGACGCCCTGGGCGACCGCGAAGGGGCCATGCGCGATGGGCGTGTCGGCGTCCGGCTGGGCGGCGAAGGCAGGATTGGACATGCGGGCCCCGGGGTCCTGGAGGAAGAGACGATTCCCGCCACTGTGGGGGGCCAGTCACAACACACGGTTAACCACGACTGTTTAGAGCCTTTTGGGTACCGTCACGCTAGCTCGCTGAGGCGGGTTTGAAGGGGATGCCGCAGGATGCCGCTGAAACTGTCCTTGAAGCCGGGTGAACGTTTCGTCCTGAACGGCGCCGTGGTCCAGAACGGGGACCGCCGCAGCGTTCTGGTTCTGCAGAACAAGGCCAGCGTGCTGCGCGAGAAGGACATCATGCAGCCGGACGAGGTCAACAGCCCGGCGCGCCGCATCTATTTCCCGGTCATGATGATGTACCTGGACGAGGCGGCGGCACCGAAATTCCATGATGAATTCACGTTGCGGGTCAGCGAATTCATGAGCGCGACGCGCAATCCGGAAGCGATGGCGGACTGTGTCGCAGCCTCGCGCCACGTGCTGGCACGGGAATACTACAAGGCGCTGATGACGGCGCGTAAGCTTATCGACTACGAAGAACAGAGGTTGGGTCATGTCGCTTCAGGCGTACAGCAAGGCCGCGACGCGGACTGAAACCCCGCGTGAGATGGAATACCGGCTGTTCGGCCAGGTAACCCGCGCCCTGATGCAGGCGGCGCAGGCGGATCCGTCGGATGTCGCCACCCGCATTGACGCCCTGGACTGGAACCGTCGTGTGTGGTCGGCGCTGGCGACCGACTGCTCGGACCCCGGCAACGCCATGGGCGAGGCCCTGCGCGCGCAGATCATATCGATCAGCCTGTTCGTCAGCCGTCACAGCTCACAGATCATGCGGGGTGAGGAGGATTTCGAGCCTCTGATCGATATCAACCGCATGATCATGCAGGGTCTTGCTCCGCCCGCGTCGGAAGCTGCCTGATCCTTATTGCCGACCGGGAAGCTCTTGCCGGTCCGGACGCCCCACTCTTTCGGAAAACTGTTTGAAATCATGCCGCAAGAGCCCCTGGCCTTTCGGCATTTTTCTTGCCTGTGCGAGGGCGAACCAGAACCGGTTCGACGGTCAGAAGACCGTTAACCCCCCGACCAGAATGGAAGGACCCGCCGATGAGCAATTCGGTCAATACCAACGTGGGCGCCCTGATTGCGCTCCAGAACCTGAACGCCACCAACACCGATCTCGCGGTCACCCAGAGCCGGATCAACACCGGCAAGAAGGTGGCCAGCGTGAAGGACAACGGCGCCATCTGGGCCATCGCCCAGGGGCAACGTGCCGACATCGGAGCGCTGGGGGCGGTCAAACAGTCACTGGACCGTGGCGTCGCCGCAGTCGATGTGGCCATCGCGGCGGGCGAGACGGTCTCCGACCTCTTGCTGCAGTTGAAGGAGAAGGCACTGGCAGCGACTGACGCGTCGCTGAAAACGGCGGCCCGGGCCGCACTGAACGAGGACTTCGAGGCCCTGCGCGACCAGATCGCGACTGTGACCGCCAACGCCGAATTCAACGGGATCAACCTGCTGAAGACCGGTGCCACCGGTTTCAACGCCCTGGCCAATGCGCAAGGCAACGCCACCATCACCGTGGGAGCGGAGGTGATGGCGCTGGGAAGCGCCAATGTCAGTGTGGCCACGACGCAGTCGATCGAGACCCTGACCAAGGCGACGGCCTCACTGACCGCCGTCAACAACTCCATCGATGCGGTCTCGGGCGCGCTGGCGCGTCTGGGCACCAAGTCGAAGGCCCTGACCACCCACCTGACGTTCGTTGGCAAGCTGACGGACTCGCTGGAGTCGGGGGTCGGGAATCTGGTCGATGCCGACCTGGCGAAGGAAAGCGCCAAGCTTCAGGCGCTGCAGACCAAGCAGCAGCTGGGCGTTCAGGCCCTGTCCATCGCCAACCAGACTCCGCAGCTGGTCCTGTCGCTGTTCCGATAGGTTCGAAACACCTGAGGCCGGAGGGTTCGCCCTCCGGCCTTTTCGTCAGATGATCCGGGCCGCCATCTCCCAGAGCCCTACGAGGACCCGGCTGACGGTTTCCCAGACCAGCCAGGTGAAAGTGGCCATGCCGGCCGAGATGACCCAGCCGATCAGCATCATCACGCCGTCCTTCTGCATCAGGCCGAAGCCGAAGGCGGCGACAATGAGCGACGGAAACAGGTTGAAGCCGATCAGCGGCAGCATCAGCACCGCCGCCCAGATCATGCACATCAGGCCGATCAGGGCCTCGGACAGGTCGGAACTCATGAAGCGCAGGCGGGGGCGGCTGAACCGCTCCGCCATTTCGAGCCGACTCCGGACCTTGCCGGCCGCCTCGGCGAAGGCGGGACGGGGGATCTCGCGTTTCAGGATCCAGCCGGGCAGCCACAGCTCGTCCTGACGGAACAGCAGCTGCGCTCCGATAATCATGATCGGGACTCCCAGCAGGGTGGTGGTCCCGGGAATCACACCGATCACGGCGCTGAGCAGCCCCAGCATCAGGAGCAGGGCGCCAAATCCCCGCTCGCCGAAAGTGCCGACCAGCTCGGACATCGGCAGGACCGGGTCATCGACCGCACCGACGTCCGTCAGCACCTGCGAGAAGGGCCGCGCGCTGAAGGAGTTGTCATTGTGCTTCATGAGCCGTCGCCGAACAGGGTCATATGCTCTCTTGGCCCGTCTTGTGCCGCCGCGCCACTTAAGAAACGGCAATGCGGGCTCAGGCGGACTGTTCCAGGTCGACGTCGAGCCCCTGCTCACGCACCTTTCGGTAGAGGGTCGACCGGCCGATGCCGAGTCGCCGCGCGATCTCGGACATATGGCCTGCGTAGACCTCAATGGCGTGCTGGATCAGGTCCCGCTCGATCTCTTCAAGGGTACGGAGGTGTCCCTTTCCATCCAAAATACGGATCGGGGCTTCCGGGGCCGGGGGCAGGTCGCCGGTTGCGGGGGGTGCCGCCGCCGCGGGGGCTGCATCCAGTTCAGGCGTCGGCATGGCCACGCCGGAAATGGCCGGGAAATCGTGCGGCTTCAGGAAGGGCCCGTCGGCCAGGACGATGGCGCGATAGACGGCGTTCTCGAGTTGGCGAACATTGCCCGGCCAGTCGAAAGCCTTGAGCAGCTCGGCGGTGTCGGGGGCGCAACCGACCACGCGCTTGCCCTCCTCGACATTGAAGCGGCTGATGAAGTGATCGACGAGGGCCGGGACGTCCTCGCGGCGGTCGCGCAGGGCCGGGGCCTCGATCGGAAACACGTTGAGGCGATAGAACAGGTCCTCGCGGAAGGCGCCGGCGGCAACCTGCCGGTCCAGTTCGCGGTTGGTGGCCGACACGATCCGCACATCGACCTTGACCGGGCGCCTGGAGCCCACGGGATCGATCTCGCCTTCCTGCAGGGCGCGCAGCAGCTTGACCTGCATGTCCAGCGGCAGTTCGCCGATTTCATCCAGGAACAGGGTGCCGCCGTCGGCCTCCTTGAACTTGCCGAGGTGTTTGTCGTGGGCGCCGGTGAAGCTGCCCTTCTCGTGGCCGAACAGGATCGACTCGACCAGATTGGCGGGCAGGGCGCCGCAGTTGACGGCGACGAACGGCCGTCCGGCCCGGTCCGAGGCGCCGTGCAGGGCGCGGGCGATGACTTCCTTGCCGACGCCGCTCTCACCGGTGATCAGGACGGGAATGGTCGAAGCGGCGGCGCGGATGCCCAGCGCCTTGACCATGCGCATGGCCGGGCTGTCACCGACCAGATCGTCAAAGGTGGTGCGGCCCGCGGTGTGCTTCTTCAGCCGGCCGACCTCGGCGGTCAGCTGGGTCATCTGCAGGGCGTTCCGGACCCCGACCAGCAGGCGCTCGGCCGAGACCGGCTTGACGAAAAAGTCCTGGGCCCCGGCCTGCATGGCCTTGACCACGCTCTCGATGCCGGCGTTGGCGGTCAGCACGATCACCGGGGTGGTCACACCCGCGGCGCGCAGTTCGGTCAGGCACTCGAGGCCCGTCATGCCCGGCATGACCATGTCCAGCAGCACCACATCGGCACCGCCACCCTTGGTCAGGCGGTCGATCGCCTCGCCGCCGTTTTCGGCCTGGGCGACGGCAAAGCCTTCGCGCTCCAGAACCGCCTGGACCAGGCGGCGCTGGGTCGGATCGTCATCGACGACCAGAACGGTCTTGGCCATGGGGCACCCCTCTATCATCACCGTCGGCCGGTCTCGGGGCAGGCCCCGGACTGGCTCGTTTCGGGACGGGTCTACCCCGGATGCGGTGAAGATCGGGTTGTCCGGTGTGGTGTGCGGGGGGTTAACGGGGGCCAGAGTCCACGGCGGCATCCGGGCTGGGCTCGGTCGACGGACAGCGAGCCGGACCGAAGGTCTGCGGGGGAACTGCGGGGCCGTCTCCAAATGCCAAGGCGGGCCACCGGGGCTCGCCGATGCTGATGGAGCCCGAACGCAGCCTGTCGCGAGCATTGTCCCGATCTCCTCCCGCACATTGGACATGTTCGTAGTGGGCCTCCGCCCTCCATGCGCCGTCCGGATCACGTGCCCAGAGGGTTATGAGAGCGCTCTTTGCGACGAGAATTTCCGGGTCCCCGTCGTTATCCAGATCGATCGGTCTGGCGACGCACACTTCCGAACTGGTGCACCCATAACGCTCGTCGCCTGGCCGCACTGGCTTCATGAAATCCTCGGGGAGGTCGCCACCGATGACCTCAAATTCAGGAGCACGGGCAGGCACCCCTTCCGATCGATCTTCCCAGCGATTTTCCAACTGAGTCGCCGCCGATGCTCGACGGGCGATTTCCGCATTCTCTGACGTCGTCAGCTGCTCCAGCGCCGCCCTTCCGGCCTTTCCGCTCTCGAAGCGCAGGAAACGATAGTCGAACTGCTCGGGCGTGACCGCGCCGCGCTCGAGGCGGGCCATCTGGTCCATGACCGACAGGCGGGCGGGGTCGAGCACCGGGCTGAACAGCAGCACGATCAGGGCGACGATCAGGGCGCCGGTGCCGACGTTGGTGCGCTCCAGCGGCTGCATCCAGTCGCGCCCGCGCAGGCTGGTGATGGCGGCCCAGGCATAGCCGAGCGCATAGGCCAGACCGGCGAGGATACAGGCGGCGGCCACGATCCGGTCGGGCGTCAGTCCATGCTGGCCGATGCGGAGCGCGAGGCCTGAACTGGCCACGGCGACCAGCGGGATCAACAGCAGGCTGCTGAGGATCACCGCCCAGCGCAGCACCAGCGGCGGGCGGGTGTCGTCCGTGCCGTCCTGATAGGCGGCATTGATCAGCACGATCAGTACGGCGGCGGCGGACAGCATCAGGGCCGTGGCCGAGCCCCGGTCCCACAGGCCAGACAGGCCGGTGAAGGGCAGGGCCGCCAGGAAGGCCGCGGTCAGCACGGCGATCACCGGCAGCAGCCACGACAGCAGCATCAGCACGACCGACCGCACCCCCCGGATCAGCCCGTCACGCACGTCGGTCAGATGCACGGCAAGGGCAAAGGTCAGGCTGGTGACCGGCAGGTTGAACCACGGCTCGGCCAGCAGCTCGCCGAACGCCCGGATGCCGATCAGGCCGAACAGACCCGCGCCGAGGAACAGCAACAGCCACAGGGCGCCGGTAAAGCCGACCGACAGCGCCAGCTGCACGCCCGCCTTCCACGCCACGTCGAAATAGCGGGGGTAGACGGCGATCCGGCGACCTTCCTGATCGGCGGGGACGATGAGATGGTGGGCGATGAACAGGGCGGCCGCGAGGATGGGGAACAGCGGCGGCGACAGGAAGGGCTCGCGCTGGTCGATCAGCACCTGACGCGCCATGTCATGCCAGCCGAGCAGGGCCAGTGTCGCGGCCGCCACCCCGGTCCAGATAAGCAGTGTCTTCAGCCTGAGCCGCCCCAGACCGCCCAGCAGCACGACGGGCAGGTAGGCGGCGACCAGCACGAGGGGGCCGAACAGTTCGGGTATGGTGGCGGGCCACAGGCGGGGGGTGTGATCAATGCTCCAGTACAGACCATAGAGCGCCAGGCCCTGCAGCAGGCCGATCAGCAGGCGTGGCAAGATCAGCCCGTGATGGCCGGACGCCATGGCGGCACGTGTGGTGGTGTCAGCTTCGGTCATCCAGGGCCCCTCCCGAACCGGCATCTGGGCACAGTTTGCGGGGCGAGGCCAGACTTCGAGCCCACCTGCCGGTTGCCTCCGTCGGCCCGCGACCCCATACCCAACGGCATGAACGCACCCTTCAAGACACCGACCGCCGACCTGCCGCTGTGGGACCTGTCCGACCTTTATGCCGCCAAGGACGATCCGGGCCTGAAGCGGGATATGGAGGCGGCGCGCGCCTCTGTGGCCGAGATGAATGCGCTGGCCGGCACGCTGATCGCGGCCCGGAGTGAAGCGGCGGTGCTGGGCGAACGGCTGGACCGGGCGATCACGCTGTATGAACAGGCCGCGGACAGGCTGGGGGCGGTCGGAGCCTATGCGTTTCTCGATGCCTCGACCCGGCGCGATGATGCGGCGGCCCAGGCCTTCGAGGCCGATGTGCGCCAGTCACTGGCCGAGATTTCGACCCCGACCGTCTGGCTGACGCTGGAGATCAACCAGCTGGAGGAGGCCGAGGTCGAGGCAGCGCTGGCGGCCCATGCCCCGGCGGCGCGCTGGCGGCCCTGGCTGCGCCGGGTGCGGGCCATGAAGCCGCATGAGCTGTCAGAAGAGCTTGAGACCTTTCTCGCCGAGCAGATGCCGGTCTCGGCCCAGTGGCCGCGCCTGTTCGACGAGACGCTGGCGGACCTGCGGGTGAAGGCGGGGCGCGAGACCCTGACGCTCAACGAGGCGCTGAATGGTCTGTCGGACCCCAAGGCCGCCCGCCGCAAGGCCGTGGCCGAAGGGCTGACCGAGGCGCTGAAGGCCGAGACGCGGACCCTGGGTCTGGTGCTGAACACGGTGGCCGCTGAAAAGGCGCTGGAGGATCGCAAGCGCGGCTTCAAACGCCCCGCCGACAGTCGCCATCTGGCCAATGAGGTCGACGGCGAGGCCGTCGATGCCATGGTCGAGGCCGTGACGGCGGCCTATCCGCGCCTGTCGCACCGCTATTATGCGGCCAAGGCCCGGGCCCTGGGCGTAAAGGCGCTCAATCACTGGGACCGCAATGCGCCGCTGACAAACAAGCCGCCGCGCGGCTTTGACTGGAACGAAGGGCGGTCCATCGTGCTGGACAGCTTTTCGGACCTGGGGCCCGAGTTCGCCGAGCGGGCGGGGACCTTCTTTGACCGCAACTGGATCGACGCCCGGCCGCGCGCGGGCAAGCAATCCGGCGCCTATGCCCACCCCGTGACGGCGGATCGCCACCCCTATGTCTTCCTGAACTGGATGGGCGAGCGGCGCGACGTGCTAACGCTGGCGCACGAGCTGGGGCACGGCGTGCACCAGACCCTGGCCGCCGAGGCCGGCAGCCTGCTGGCCGATACGCCGCTGACGCTGGCCGAGACGGCCTCCATCTTTGCCGAAGGGCTGACCTTTGACCGGCTGCTGGAGACGGCGCCCGAGGCCGAGCGGCAGGGCCTGCTGGCGGGACGGATCGAGGACGGGCTGAACACTGTGGTGCGCCAGATCGCCTTTCACCGTTTCGAGACGCGCTTCCACGATGAGCGACAGACCGGCGAGGTCGGCGCAGAGCGGATTGGCGAAATCTGGCTGGAAGAAATGGGCGCGTCGCTGGGCCCGGCCGTCACCCTGAACGACGGCTATGAGCATTGGTGGGCCTATGTCAGCCACTTCGTGCACTCGCCCTTCTATGTCTACGCCTATGCCTTCGGGGACCTGCTGGTCGCGGCCCTGATGGAGACGCGGCGCAAGAATCCGGCAGGGTTTACGCCGCTGTACCGCGAGCTGCTCGCGGGGGGCGGGACGCGTCCGTACGACGAGGCGCTCAAGCCCTTCGGCCTCGATCCGAAGGACCCCGCCTTCTGGACGATCGGCCTCGTCCGCCTGGAACGGCTGGTCGAGGCGTTCGAACAGACTCTTTAGCCGGCGGCCATGATCCCGCAGGCGACGCGTGCGCCCGCCCCGCCGATGGGCTGCGTCCGATGGTCGTCCGCATTTTCGTGGATCACCAGAGCGGATCCGTCCGCATCCCACAGCCACTGGCCAGGACCTTCGGCCGCGATCCGCGCCCGGGTGGTGAAGATCTCGGCGCGCACCCGGCCCTGATCGTCGGCATAGATGTTGGGCAGGTCGCCGTCGTCGGGGCCGCCCGGATTCAGCAGACCATGCGGCCTGGCCTCACCGGCGTGGTTGATGTGCCCGCCCGCCGAGGTGAAGGGCGCCTCGCACTCGCCCGTCGCGTGAATGTGGATTCCGTGCCATCCGGGGCTCAAACCCTCGGCTTCCACCCGGATCAGCAGGCCCGTGGTGCCCTGGGTCAGAACAGCGCGACCAATGGTTTGACCTGACGCATTGATCAGGGTTGCCTCGCCGAAGTCGCCTACCGGGGCCATGGATTGCCTGTGCCCATAGTGGTTTTCCGTGATCGCCACGCACCCCGACATCAGGGCTGCCGCGCCGACAGTGGTGGCGAGGGTCAAGGGCAGGCGGGGCAGGGTCATGGTGGGTCTCCTCGATGCGATTTCACGGCCGGGGATATCTGGGGGGTCAACTTTGCCAGCCCCGGATGCCGATGCTACTAATCCCCAAGCCCGGAAGTTGTTCTGATTCCGGCCAGATGAAGCCGAAAATTCCTTGACCGACGACATATCCGATCACGCCGACCCGTCTGCAATTCCTGGTGGCGGGGGGGGCGGCCAGATAGACAATATCACCATCGAGGACGAACTGCGTCGTTCGTACCTCGACTATGCGATGAGCGTCATCGTCAGCCGCGCGCTGCCGGATGTTCGCGACGGCCTCAAGCCCGTTCACCGCCGCATCATCTATGCGATGCACGAGGAAGGACGCACCTCCGACCGCAAATATGTGAAATCGGCCAACATCGTTGGTGACGTGATGGGTCGGTATCACCCGCACGGCGATGGTGCGATCTATGACGCCATGGTGCGGATGGCCCAGCCGTTCTCGATGCGGCTGATGCTGGTCGACGGTCAGGGCAACTTCGGCTCGGTGGACGGCGACCCGCCCGCGGCCATGCGCTACACTGAAAGCCGCATGACCAAGGCCGCCGAGGCCCTGATCGAGGATATCGAGAAGGGGACCGTCGACTTCCAGGACAATTATGACGGGGCGCGCCAGGAGCCGGTGGTCCTGCCCAGCCGGATCCCGAACCTGCTGGTCAATGGTGCCGGCGGCATTGCGGTCGGCATGGCGACCAATATTCCGCCGCACAACCTCGGAGAGGTGATCGACGCTGCTGTGGCGCTGCTGGACGATCCCGGCGTGTCGGACGATGTCCTGCTGGATATCGTTCCCGGTCCGGACTTCCCGACGGGCGGCGAAATCATGGGGCGCACCGCGCCGCGCAACGCGCTGCGCGAGGGCCGGGGGTCGATCATCGTGCGGGGCAAGGCCTCGATCGAGGAAATCCGCAAGGACCGCGAGGCCATCGTGGTCACCGAGCTGCCCTTCCAGGTCAACAAGCAGACGCTGATCCAGCGTATCGCCGAAATGGTCCGCGAGAAACGTATCGAGGGCATTTCTGATGTCCGCGACGAGTCCGATCGCCAGGGCATGCGCATCGTTATCGAGCTGAAACGCGAGGCGTCCGGCGACGTCATCCTGAACCAGCTGTGGCGCTTCTCGGCGATGCAGAGCTCGTTCGGCGTCAACATGCTGGCCCTGAACCACGGGCGGCCGGAGCAGATGGGGCTGCGGCGGATGCTGGAGGCCTTCCTCGAGTTCCGCGAGGAAGTGGTCGTCCGGCGGGTCAAGTTCGAGCTGGGCAAGGCGCGGGACCGGGGCCATGTGCTGGTCGGCCTGGCCGTGGCCGTCGCCAATATCGACGAGGTGATCCACATCATCCGTTCGTCGGCAGACCCGGCCGAAGCCCGCGAGCGGCTGGTCGGTCGTACGTGGCCTGTCGGGGACATGATGGCGCTGGTCGAACTGATTGCCGACCCGCGTACGGTGCTGGTCGACGGCAACGGTATCCGGCTGACCGACGAGCAGGCGAGGGCCATCCTGTCCCTGACCCTGTCGCGCCTGACAGGCCTTGGTCGGGACGACATCTTTGGCGAGGCACGCGGGCTGGCCGACACCATCCAGGGGCATCTGACCCTGTTGTCGGATCGTGCCAACATCCTCGCCGTGATCCGCGAGGACCTCCTTCAGATCAGGGAAACCTTCGCCACGCCGCGCCTGACCGTGATCGGCGAGGGCGACGCCGAGATGGAAGATGAGGACCTGATCCCCCGCGAGGACATGGTCGTCACCGTGACCCATGGCGGATACGTCAAGCGCGTGGCGCTGAACGCGTACCGGACCCAGCATCGCGGCGGCAAGGGGCGCTCGGGCGTGGCGATGAAGGACGATGACGCCGTCGTCGGCGTCTTCTCAGCCTCGACCCACACGCCCGTGCTGTTCTTTGCGTCGAACGGCAAGGCCTACAAGCTCAAGGTGTGGCGCCTGCCGCTGGGCGGACCGACCTCGCGCGGCAAGGCCTTCGTCAACCTCCTCCCCATCGAGCCGGGCGACAGCATCATGAACGTCCTGCCGCTGCCCGAGGATGAGGCGGCCTGGGGCGACTATGACATCATGTTCGCCACGCGCTCCGGCGATGTGCGCCGGAACAAGCTGTCCGACTTCGCCACGGTCAACCGCGCCGGCAAGATCGCCATGGAACTCGAAGAGGGCGACCATATGGTCGGCGTCGGCCTGTGTCGCGCCGACGATGACATCATGCTGACGACGGCGTTGGGACGGGCAATCCGCTTCAAGGCCGACGACGTCCGGGTGTTCAAGGGCCGCAAGTCCACCGGGGTCCGGGGCGTTCGACTGCAACCGACGGACGAGGTCATTTCGATGGCTGTTCTGGGCCGGGTCGATGCGACTCCCGAGGAGCGCGCAGCCTATGTCAGGCACGCCAATGCCATGCGCCGAGCGGCCGGTGAGGGCGAGGATGAAACGCCCGTGGAGGCGGAGGATGAAGCTGTCGCCGAGGCCCCGATCTCGCCCGAGCGCATCGCCGAACTGGGCGCGGCCGAACAGTTCATCCTGACCGTCACCGAGACAGGCTTCGGCAAGCGCTCGTCCGCGTACGAATACCGGCGTACCGGACGGGGCGGTCAGGGCCTGACGGCCCACGGTCTGGGGGGGCGCGCAGGCAATCGGCTCGCGGCGTCGTTCCCGGTCGAGGAAACGGACGATCTCCTTCTCGTCACCTCGGGCGGACAGATGATCCGCACCCCCGTCAGCCAGATTCGCGTGGTGGGACGCGCCAGTCAGGGCGTGACGGTCTTCCGTACGGCCGAGGGCGAGAAGGTCGTCTCCGTCGAGCGTCTGGCTGAGAGCCCGGACGAGGATGACCCGGGCGCGGCGACCACCGGGGACATCGGCGAAGGCTGAGCGGAATGCGAGGCGCCGACCTCTGGATCGACGGGGCGCCTGCCACGGTTGACGACCTGAGCCGTCAGGCGCTGGTCAACTATGGGGCCTACACGGCGTTTGCCGTGGTCCGGGGGCGTGTGCGCGGGCTTGACCGGCATCTGGCCCGGCTCGGCGCCTCCGGGCTGGAGCTGTTCGATCAGGCCCTCGACGAAAACGTGTTGCGCGCCCGGATCGGCGAGGCTCTCGGCGATCGGGGGGACGCCCTTGTGCGCGTGAGCCTGTTCTCGAGGGACATCTCGGCCCGGCGGCCCGATTTCTGCGGGCCCCCAAATGTCATGGTCGCGGTTTTTCCACCGGCGTCGCCCCTTGCGACGGGGCCCGTGCGCCTTGACCTGCAGTCCTATGCCCGTGAGCTTGCCCACCTCAAGCATGTCGCCACCTTCGGCCTGGTGCGGGCGAGACGGCAAGCGCTTGCGAGGGGCTTTGACGATGCGCTGTTCGTCGATCCGCAGGGGCGAATATCCGAGGGCAGCCTCTGGAACATCGGCTTTCTCAGGAGCGGTACGGTTGTCTGGCCCGAGGCGCCGATGCTGGCAGGGATCTCACAGGCCCTGATCCGGGAGCATCTCGCGGATGTCGGTCTGAAACAGGAGACCCGGATCGTGACGCCGGATGATCTGTCGGGGTTCGACGGCGCCTTCATTACCAGCAGCACCACCCCGGCCTGCGCCGTGTGCACTATCGCGGCCCAGGAATTTTCCACCGACCCCGATGTCGTTCGTCGTGTCGCCGAGGCCTGGGCCCTGGCGGAACCGCAACCGGTCTAGGAGCACAGCGCCGCGGATGCTAAGTCGGGCAGACTGAGGGAGGCCGAGACATGCGCATCGGGCTGTATCCGGGAACCTTCGATCCCGTCACCAATGGCCATATGGATATCATAGGCCGGGCCGTGAAGCTCGTTGACCGGCTGGTCATCGGCGTGGCCCGCAACGACGACAAGGGACCGCTGTTCACGACGGACGAACGCGTCGAGATGCTGAAGGCCGAGGTCAGCGGGTTGAAGTCCGACATTGTGGTTCGGCCGTTCGACACCCTGTTGATGCATTTTGCGGAATCATTGAATGCCAGTGTCATCGTGCGCGGTCTGAGAGCCGTGGCGGATTTCGAGTACGAGTTCCAGATGACAGCCATGAACCAGCGATTGAACAGCGAGATCGAGACGGTGTTTCTCATGGCTGACCCGCGGCACCAGGCGATTGCCTCGAGACTGGTCAAGGAGATTGCCCGCCTCGACGGGAAGATCGAGAGCTTCGTCAGCCCCGAGGTGGCGGCGAGGGTCCGGTCCCGTGTCAAAGGGGGCAGGTAGCAGGATATGGTCATGCGTCTGAACTTTGTCGCCGGGGTCGTGTTTTCGGCCATGATGATGGCCGGTCCCGTCGGTCTGGCCGCGGGGTCCGCGGTCGCGCAGGAGGCCTCGAGCTGGCGGGTCGTGCCCGATGACCGCCTGTTGGTTATCGACACCAGCAAGGGCCGGGTCCTGGTGGAGCTGTTTCCCGACGTCGCGCCGGCCCATGTGGAGCGGGTTGTCTCGCTCGCGGACCGGGGATTCTACGACGGTCACGCCTTTCACCGGGTCATAGAAGGGTTCATGGCCCAGACGGGGGACCCGCAGGGAACCGGAGGGGGCGGCAGCGAGCTTGCCGACATCGGCGCCGAACTCAACTTCCGTCGCGGCCGGGACAGCGGCTTTGCCCTGGTGGAAAACAGTGGACCCGGGATGCGCGGCACCCTGCGCGGTCTGCCGATTGTCACCCAGCCCGACAGCCAGATGATGGTCACCGCTGACTTCAGGGTAGGCGCACAGGGCGTCTTCTGCCGGGGCGTTGTGGGGATGGCGCGCGCCAACAGCCTCGACAGCGCCAACAGTCAGTTCTTTCTGATGACCGGGCGCGAGGATGCCCTGAACGGAAACTACACGCCCTTTGGACGGATCGTGGACGGGGTCGAGGTCGTGGAAAGCCTGAAGGCTGGCCCGGAGTCCCAGAACGGTCGTGTGGGCGACAACCCGGACACCATGACCCGCGTGCGGCTGGCTTCGGCGCTCCCGGTCGGTGAGCGTCCCGTTGTGGAGGTCCTGCGGGACACCAGTCCCGAGGCTGCGCAGCTTGTCGCAGAGACCCGCGCGGCGCGTGGCACCAACTTCAACATTTGTGACGTGCAGCTGCCCTCACGGGTCAGCCAGGCGGAGTAGGGGAGACGATGGCCGACAGGAACACCCTCCGGGCGCTGGCCGCACTCGTGGCCCTGGCGAGCGCGCTGCCGGCGATGGCGCAGGAGGCGACGGTACCGCCCCCGCCGACCCCTGTGCCCACCCCCGTCGCACCGACCCAGGACTGGCGTCTGGTGGCTCCGGAGAATCTTCTGGTGATCGACACTACGCGCGGGCGGATTCTCGTCGAGATGGCCCCCGCGGTCGCGCCTCTGCACGTCGAGCGGATTCGCCTGCTTTCTGGCCTCGGCTTTTATGACGGTCTGACCTGGCATCGGGTGATCGACTGGTTCATGGCCCAGACGGGTGATCCGCTCGGGACAGGGGAAGGTCAGAGCGCCTATCCGGACCTGCCAGGCGAGTTCACCTTCCGGCGCGGTCCGGATCTCGAGTTTACGCCGGTCGCAGCGCCCATGGGAGCGTTGATCGGGTTTACGGGATCGCTGCCGATCCAGACGCAGCCCGCGGAACTGATGTCGCGGACCAGCGACGGCAAGGTGCATGGCTGGGCCATCTATTGCCCCGGCGTGGCAGGCATGGCGCGTGACGAGGAGCCCGACACCGCCAACAGCCAGTTCTTCCTCATGCGGCAGGCCTACCCCTCCCTGGACAAGCGGTACACTGTCTGGGGCCGGGTGATCGTTGGACTGGATGTAGTGCGCGCGCTCAAGACCGGCGAGGAGCCCAGCGGTATCGTTCCCGCAGAGCCGGACCGCATGCTGCGCGTTCGCGTGGCTTCGGACCTGCCGGCCGAGACCCGCCCTGTGGTTCGGGTGCTGGATGCCGGCTCCCCGATCTTTGCGACAACAATCCAGACGGTGCGGATGCAGCGGGGGGCGGATTTTTCGATCTGCGACCTTGAGCTGCCGGTCCAGGTGAGCGACCCGGCCTTCGGCTGATCAGCCCCGGCTGCGCCCGCGTCCCCGTGAACGGCGGCGGCGGCGACGACTGGATCGCATCCGCTCCAGCAGGAGACCCTCGCGGAGTCCCCTGTCTGCCACCCGCACCCGTTCGCAGGGCCATGCCCGCTGCACGGCCTCGAGAATTGCGGCGCCGGCCATGACGAGGTCGGCCCGGTCCGGGCCGATGCAGGCGTTCCGGGCCCGCCCCTCGGGGCCGAGATCCAGCAACAGGCGCGCCGCCTGTTCGCAGTCGTTCCGGGTCATCCACAGGCCATCGACCCGGTCCCGCTGATAACGGGGCAGTTTCAAATGGATCCCCGCAAGACTGGTGATGGCCCCGGACGTCCCCACGAGGTGAGCCTGACCCGCGTCGAACAGGGCCTTCACCTCGCCGTTGATCGGGGCTGACTGAATGGCGGTGGCCATGTGATTGACCATGGCTTCATACCAGCCGAGGGGGTCTGCGGGGGATTCCGGGTGGCCCTCGGCCAGGGTCACAACGCCGACCGGAGCGGACATCCAGCCCGCCGTCTCAAATCCCTGATCCCGGCGAATCAGCCAGGACAGCTCGGTCGACCCGCCCCCGACATCCACGACCAGCACAGCCTGCGAGCGGCTGTCCAGCAGATTGCGGCAGCCCTCGACCGAAAGCCGGGCCTCCTCGTCAGGAGCGATGATCCGCAGTTTCAGGCCGGTCCCGACGCGAACCCGCTCCACGAACTCCGGGCCGTTCTCGGCCGCCCGGCAGGCCTGGGTGGCGACGGCGGCAATCCGCTCTGACGGCAGATTCTTTCTGGCGAGGCGTTCGGCGCAGATGGCCAGGGCGTCATACGCCCGATCCATGGCGTCGTCGGCTAGCCGGCCCGTGCGACTGATACCCTCCCCGAGCCGGACGATCCGGCTGAAGGAATCGACCACCCGAAACCCGTCACGCACCGGGCGTGCGATCAGCAGGCGGCAGTTGTTTGTCCCCAGATCAAGGGCGCCATAGAGCTGCGGCGCAGAGGCCGCATCGCCAGGGCGGGGGGACCTGTCGTCGCGCTCGCGGGGCGCGCCGTCGATCTCCGGCATGGCCGAACTTTCTTTGGGGGAAACCGCAGCGGTCCCCGTCACCTGCAGACTAACCAGATGGGATCGTCCGCGCCAAGCCAGTCTGTCGTGAAAATGAACAGGAGTTTCGGAGAGGGCTCAGCCGGCGGCCGATACCATCCGTCCATGATGAAGCCCCTGACTGCCAGATTTTCTCTCGGACAAAGCGTCCGTCAGCGCGACGACGCCTTCCACGGCGTGATCGTGGATGTCGATGCCCGCTATGACGGTCCGGAGAACGAAACCGGCGCCGTCCCCACGGACCAGCCCTTCTACAAGGTACTCGTTCTCGAGGAGTCGTCCGGTGTCCTGGTGTATGCCGCCGAGCAGAGCCTGGCCGAAGGGCCAGAGCCCGAAGATGCAGCGCTTTTGCACCTCAAGCGTTGGTTCCGGCACGATGATCAGGGCCGATTGCAGCCGAGATTCCTGCACCTGCATTGAGGCCGCCCGCCGGGTCGGCGTATGCTTCCTGATCCCGCGAGCGCAACCATGACGCCCGCAACTGTGCAGCCTATGCGAGGGACCCCGGATGTCCGATTTCGAGCATGTTTTCGAAGCGCCGCCAGAGGGTGCGGCCGAGGACTGGACCATTCCCCAGGACTGGTCGGCCTATACCCGGGTCGAGCACGACACCTGGAACACCCTCTATGCCCGGCAGATGAAGATCCTGCCCGGCCGCGCCAGTGAGGCCTTTATGCGGGGCCTCGATGCCCTCGACCTCAACACCGGGGGAATACCGGACTTCGAGGCGATGAATCCCAAGCTGCAGGCTCTCACGGGATGGACGGTGGTCTGCGTGCCCGGCCTCGTCCCTGACGAGGTGTTCTTCGACCACCTGGCCAACCGGCGCTTCCCGTCCGGCCAGTTCATCCGCAAGCCCGACCAGCTGGATTATCTGCAGGAGCCGGACATCTTCCATGATGTATTCGGTCACGTTCCCATGCTGACCGACCCGGATTTCGCCGCCTATATGGAGGCTTATGGCCAGGGCGGGCAGCGGGCCGCCCGACGCGGCATGCTGGCCAATCTGGCGCGGCTGTACTGGTACACGGTCGAGTTCGGCCTGATGAAGGAAGGTGACGACCTGCGCATCTATGGCGCGGGGATCGTGTCCTCGGCGACCGAGAGCGTGTTCGCGCTGGAGGACCCTTCGCCGAACCGCCTCGGCTTCGACCTCGAGCGGGTGATGCGGACCCTGTACCGGATCGACGATTTCCAGCAGGTCTATTTCGTGATCGACAGCCTGGAGGCGCTCAAGGACGAGACGCTCAAGGATTTCGGCCCGATCTACGACCGGCTGGAGGGCCAGGGCGACATCGCCATCGACGCCATCCTGCCCACCGATACGGTCTTCACCAAGGGTTCCCAGGCCTATGCTGCCAAGGGAGGGCGTTTCGCCGCCTGAGGCTGTTTCTCCGGACGGGCCGCCTCATCCGTCCTTGCCGAGGGCGGACCAGGCCAGCACGGTCCCGACGGCATAGGTTATGCCGTAGACGAGCACGATCAGCGAACTCCACAGGATAAAGGGCGAGAGCTCACCGCGATTGACGACCAGTGCGGGGATCAGGACGAGACCGCGCAGCAGGTAGACGGTGGAGATCAGAACCAGAGCCGTCCGGATCAGGGGAAGACGGGGGATAAGGCCCGCGCCCGAAAAGGCGTAGGCTGACCAGACTGCCAGCACGGCGGCGATGCCGAGGGTGATGACGGTCGGCGTCCACGACCCTTGCTCGGCCATGCGGGCCATACGTTCGCCAGCCCCGAAAAAGCGATACCAGTCGGGCCCGCCGATGATGACGGCGAGATGCAGGATCGATGCAGCGGCGCTCAGGACGCCGCCCGCGATCAGGAACCGGTCTGCGGCCATGGCGTCATCCCGTCCAACGCTGGAACGGATAGAAGTCGCTCCCCAAACCCAGAATCTGCGTCAGCTCATCCAGGGCGCCCCGGGACTCCCTCAGGAGCTCCGGATCGGCGAGGTCGGCGGGGGTCAGGGTCTCGCGGTACCAGCGGTCCGCCCAACTGCCGAGTCGGGCATGAAGGTCGTCCGTCAGCCGCATGGCTGCATTGGTGGCTGCAAGCTCGGCCTCGTTCAGCACGACGCGGAGGCGCAGGCAGGCGGGGCCGCCGCCATTGCGCATTGACTGGCGGACGTCGACGTAGCGGACCCGGCCGATCGGACCGTTCGAGCCGGCGATGCGATCGGCCACGGCATGGCTGCGCGGGTTGTCGCGGGTTTCGGTCGGACAGATCAGGGTCAGCCGATCCTCGCCCGGAATCTGGATCAGCATGGAATTGAACAGATAGCTGCTGATCGCGTCGGCGAGGGGCAGGTCGGACGCGGATACCTCGACAAACTGCGGCTCGAATAGGCCCCCGGCGGCCCGGCGGATGTCGTCAATCGTTCCGACCCGGTCCTCGAACGCCAGTTCGTGAAAGAACAGGGTGTTGAGCGCGCCTACGCAGACGACGTCATTATGGAAGGTTCCCCCTGCGATGGCGGCCTTGCCCTGACGGGTCAGAACAGCCCTCGCTGCGCCGTGGCGCCGGGCGATGGCCTCGGAGGCTTCGCGGGTCTGGCGCGCGGGGAAGGGACCGACCCAGCCTTCCCAGGCCTCTCGCCCCCAGACCAGCAGATTGACGCCGGGCGCACCATGCCCGGCACACAGGCGGACGTGGTTGGCGGCGCCTTCATCGGCAAGGTGGCTGACCGACGGCAGGGCGTCGTGAACCGCGAAGCGCGCCGGGTCGGGGAAGAGGGCGTCAAGCGCCCTCCGGGTCTGGGCGTGCTCCAGCGAGCGGTGCAAATTGGTGACCAGATTGGCCGGCGTGAAATGCACCTTGCCATCCGCGCTGTCGGCAGAGGGGGTCACGGTCGCGGCGTTGGCGGCCCACATCGGCGAGGCCGAACAGGCCGCAGCGGCGATGGTGGGTGCCTGTTTCCAGGCGGTCGCCAGCACCTGGCCATCTGATCCGGCAAAGCCGAGGCTTCTCAGGAAGCCGATGTCAGGCCGCTCGTGCGGAGGCAGGACGAATTGGGGCAGGCCGAGGTCGGCCAGCAGTTTCATCTTGTCCAGCCCCTGCCGGACTGCCGCGCGGGGACTGGAGGCCTCACCCTTGTTCAGGCTCGACGCGAGATTCCCGGGGGAAAGGCCGGCATAGGAATGGGTCGGGCCGATCAGCCCGTCCGCATTGGCTTCTACAGCATGTGAGGTCATGCTATCAGACCTTTGATTTCGCTCTCAATATTCTTGACGGCGTCCGACTCAAAGCTGGCCACAGGATAGGCGCAGTAATCCGCAGCGTAGTAGGCCGACGGGCGGTGATTGCCGCTCTGGCCAAGACCGCCGAAGGGCATGTCGCCCGCTGCGCCGGTGGTCGGGCGGTTGAAGTTCACCACGCCCGCGCGGATGCGATGGATGAACCGCTGCCAGTGGGTCGGGTCATCCGAGATCAGTCCGGCGGAGAGGCCATACTTCGTGGCATTGGCCTCGCGGATGGCACTGTCGAAATCGGCAACGCGGCGGACCTGCAGGAAGGGGGCGAAGATCTCCTCGTCCGGTACCTCGACACCGGTGGTGTCAATGATTGATGGCTGGACAAAGGCGGCAGACAGCCCGGTGATCGGGCCTGATGCGCGGATCACCCGGGCGCCGGCATCGATGCGGTGTTGCAGGGCATGGAGGGCGGCGCTGGCCGCCCGGCTCGAGATCAGCGGTCCGCCATAGGGCTCGGGGTCACTGTCCCAGGGGGCGAAGACGATCCGGTCGGCGAGAGCCACGACGGCGTCGACTATGGCGTCGCCCTTCGGTCCTTCCGGCAGGATCAGCCGACGGGCGCATGAGCACCGCTGGCCGGTGGTGATGAAGGCGGACTGGAGGACGATCCCGGCGGCGGCCTCGGCATCCTCGGCATCCCATACGACCAGCGGATTGTTGCCGCCCAGCTCCAGCGCCAGGATGACATGGGGATTGTCGGCAAAGTGGCGCTTGAAATGGGCACCGGCTGCGCCCGAGCCCGTGAACATCAGGGCGTCGATGTCCTGATCCAGCAAGGCTGCACCGACGTCCCGCCCGCCCTGGACCAGATTGACGACGCCGTCGGGCAGGTCGGCCTCCTTCAGACACTCGACCATAAGCTGGCCCGTCAGGGGGGTTTCCTCAGACGGCTTGAACACGACCGTATCCCCCGCCAGCAGGGCCGGGATGATGTGGCCGTTGGGCAGGTGCCCCGGGAAGTTGAACGGCCCAAGCACGGCCGCCACACCGTGCGGACGGTGCCGCAGCACGGCACGACCGAAACCGGTGGACGTCTCGCGCTCGCCCGTCCGCTCGTCGTAGGCCCGGATGGAGATATCGACCTTTCCCTGCATGGCGGTGGCCTCGGTGCGGGTCTCCCACAGGGGTTTGCCGGTCTCGCGGCTGATAGCCTCAGCGATCTCGGGCGCGCGCGCTTTCAGGACGGCCTGATACCGCTTCATAGCCTCGATCCGGTCCTGACGCGGCCGGGCCGCCCAGTCCGGGAAGGCGGTGCGGGCGAGGGCGGCGGCCTGCGCCACCTCGCTGCCGGTCGATGCCGGACCCTCCCACACGGTATCGCCCGTTGCAGGATCGATGGAGGCAAAGGCGGTCATGGGCGGGGTCCTTACAGATCAGCTTTTCACGCGCACCGTGTCGCCCGCCCTGACCTTGAGGGCAGCGGCGGTCTCGGCGGAGAGGGTCACGGTATGGTCGTCGATGGCGGCCTTCTGTCGAACCGCGCGGAAACCTTCGACCCGGTCGGTCGAGATCAGGCTGGGCAGTTCGGCCTCGATGTCTGCTTCGATCCTGACGGTCAGGCGGCGGGCATCGCGCACCGTGCGGATATTGTCGCGCTGACAGCTGACGGTCGGACCGGCGTCGAAGATGTCGACCAGGCCATTGGGCCGGAAGCCCTCTGACTCCAGCAGGGCCATGGCGGGTACACCCTGGGGATGGACCTTGCCGATGACCGCGCGGGCCGGCTCGGGCAGCAGCTCGATATAGATCGGGTGCCGGGGAGCCAGATCGAGGATGAATTGCTTGTCGGTCGAGCCGGTCATCCGGTCCGCCTCGTCGAAGTCCATGGGGAAGAACTTGTGCGCCACATGATCCCAGAAGGGACAGGCGCCGTCGGGCGTGAAGACACCACGCAACTCGGCCAGAACGGTATCGGCGAACAGGTCGGGCTCGGCTCCGATCAGCATGTAGCGCGACTGGCTGAGCAGGCGGCCGGCGCCCCCCTTGCGTCGGTCGGCCTTGAGGAACAGCGAGCCGACTTCGGACCAGCCGGTGCACTCATTGACCAGCACCAGGGTTTTCTGTTCCAGCTTGATGCCCAGTGAAGGCGAGGACTGGGTGTTGTTGACCACCCGGAAGCTGAAGAAGGGCCGCTTCAGACCGACGGCGGCCTTGACCGATCCGACCCCGTCCACATCGCCGGTGTCCGATTCCTCCAGCATCAGGGTGTACCAGCGCTCCTGCGGTTCGATCGCACCCGCAAAGCTGTCCCGGCTGAGGTCCAGCCGCTCGCTCAGCTGGTCCGGGTCTTCCGGCAGGCTGGTAAAGCCCGGCCCCGACAGGATGGCCAGTTCCAGCAGGGAATCCAGATCGCCGGGACCGGCGGGGCGAACGACCAGCATGAAACCTACCTGGACTGAAGACGAAGCTGTTTGAGGTGGTGGGCATCGATTTCCCCAGAGGCCACCTTGCACAGGATGAGGGCGGACAGCTGGGCCCGCTCGACGAAACTGTCGGGCCAGGCGTATTCCTGGTCCGAGTGGATGGCGCCGCCGATGACGCCGAGGGTATCGATATTGGGCAGGCCGGCAGCGTGCAGGTTGTTGCCCTCGCAAACCCCGCCGGACGGCTGCCAGCGCAGGGTCTGGTTCAGCAGCTCACCCGCCTGACGCACCGCCTCGAACAGTTCCGTCTGGGCGGCGTCCATCGGCTTGGGCGGCCGGGTGAAGCCACCATGCAGCTCGACCGTCGCCCCTTCGATCGGCGGCCGTGAGGCGAGATCGCGGATCCGGGTATCGATCCACTCGGCAGCCTCGGGATCGGGTACGCGAACGTTGAACCGGACCACGGCCGTGTCTGCGACGACGTTCAGCGGCGCTCCACCGGAAATGCGCGCGACATTGACGGTCACGCCCTCGCGCTGGCCGTTCAGGTCGTCGAGGGCCGTCGCCAGCCGCGCGGCGCCGGCCATGGCGTTGACGCCTTCATGATAGGCCCGACCGGCGTGGGCCGACCTGCCGCGCACGACGATGTGGAAATTGCCGCTGCCCTTGCGCGCCCCTGCCAGACTGCCGTCAGGCAGGGACGGCTCATAGGTCAGGCCCAGGTGCCCCCGCGCGCCGAGGTCGGCCAGCAGGGGGGCCGAGCCCGGCGAGCCGATTTCCTCGTCCGGGGACAGCAGGACGGACCAGCCGACGCGGGCCCTGTCCGGGTGTTGCTCGAAGGCCTCCAGTGCGCCCAGCAGTACCGAGATACCCCCCTTCATATCGGCGATCCCGGGGCCATGCAGGGCGCCGTCCTTGCGGGTGCCGACTGTCTGGAAGGGGCTGTCGGCCTCGAACACAGTGTCATAGTGGCCGGTCAGGACGATCTGGATCGGGGCCTCCGGCCGCAGGGTGAGCTTGAGCGCCGGGGCGAAGTTCAGGGGGAGTTCGGTACCATCGTCCTCAATGCGGCTGGACGCGGCGGTTTCCACGCGCTCGACCATGCACGGCCAGGACCCGACGGACCGCTCAATGGCTGTCAGAACGCGCTCAAGTCCCTCGGAATTGCGACTGCCCGAGTTGATATTGGCCCAGTCGATCGCGCGTTCGATCAACTGCTCGCGGCGTGCCGCGACGTGGTCGAGCACGATCTGGTCTTCCGGGCGTATCTGCATGCCGGCGGACCCTAGCGGCCCTTCCGGCAAAGGTGAAGGGTCAGTCGCGGTCGCGCCTGCGTTCCACGCGCTCTCCGGGACGGCGGCTCTCGCGGCGCCACCGCACTGAAAGGCTGGCCTCACCCTGGCCGCCAAAGCGCGAAGTGACAGCCAGGTTGCGACGTACCTGCCATTCGACGCTGACGGCTGCACCCCCATCGCCGCCCCCGATCACCTCAAGATAGACATCGTCCGAGATATAGCGTCCGCCCGCCACGGTCAGGGCGGACGCTTCGCCGCCGAAGGACAGCCGGTCCAGCCCGGCCAGCTCCCTCAGGCCACCGATCACATCAAAGCCGCCACCGCCGGCCAGCGAGGCGACGCCCGAGGCCAGCTGCGCGGCCTCTACCGGCGACAGCTGCGAGGCGGAGCGCCCGAACAGCACCTGGGACAGGATTTCATCCTGGGGCAGCGCCGGGGTGGACGTCAGGGCGATCTCGGGCTTTTCGGCGGTGCCTGTCACCCGGATGCTCGCGGTCAGCACGGGGTCTTCCCGTACGGCCTCGAGGTTGAGCCGGATCAGGGCCGGGTTCATCGACAGCTCGACATAGCCGTCCTCGTCGAAGACGAACCGCTTGCCGGCAAACTCATAGTCGCCACGCGCGACCCGGGCCGTGCCGGACAGGGTCGGCCGGGTCAGGGTGCCGCCGACACGGGCGTCCAGACTCATGAGAACGTTCAGTCCCCTGCCGGAGACCTCGATGTTTCCGCCGCGCGACCGTATGCCGATGTTCAGGCCGATCTGGGGCCCGCGGGCCCGCTCCTCGGGGTCGATGTCGGGGTCGCCGCCGGGGCGGTTGATCTCGACGACATCCATGGTGACGATGCCGTTGTTGCCGGGCAGGTCCGGCTCGATCTGTGCCTCGTCGACTGTAAGGTCGCCCGCCAGAGTGATGTTGCCGTCCGTGGCGCGGGTTACGGTCAACTCGCCCGAACCGCGGGCCGAGGCGATCTCGTTGTCGATCACCCGGAACCGGCGGAAGTCCAGCTTCAGCGAGGATCCGCTACCCTCGCGCAGACCGATCCGGCCGCTTCCGCTGACCTCGCCACCCACACCATCGCGGGCCGCAAAGGTCTGGATCAGGGCGGTGGTGTCGTCGAAGCGGGTTTCCAGTGTCATGCCGTCCAGCCGCAGCCCGGAGGCAGAGTCGCGGAAGGTGCCGTCCTTCAGCGAGAGGGTGCCGTTGATGCGCGGCGCATTGAGGCTGCCCGCCAGGGTCGCACGGGCCTCGACCTGACCCGACAGGGTCCGCTCTCCGCCAACGAAGACGTCCCAGATGGGCCGGATCTGTCCCCGGATGTCGACGTCTCCGGACATGGTTCCGGTCCGGGCGATAGCGAGCCGGAGGGGAGAGGCCGAGGTCACCACAGGGAGGGTCACATCGATCCGCGCATTGACCGAGCCTTCGCCCTCGGCAACCAGCTCAAGGTCAAGCCGATCCCCGACCAGGGTGGCATCGAGGGTGCCGTCGATGGTCATGTCGGCCGGGGCATCGACACTGCGGACGCCGGCGAGCGTGACGGCGGCGGAGCCCGAAAGATCATCACCGGTCCCGCGGAGCGCAACCCGGCCGGTCACCCGCCCCCGGAGGTCTTCCAGAAGGGATCCCAGTTCGACGCTCGTCAGATCGGCCTGGGCCACGACGGAGTCTTCGCCCTGTCGCAGTTCTCCCATCAGGACTCCGCCCCCGACCGCGAGATCCGCTCGCGCGACATAGCCGTCGTCTGCGAAGGCAAGGACCATGGGGTTGCGGGTTGAGAATTCGACATCGCGAACCTGGCCTTCGCCCGACAGTGTCAGTGTCTGGGCGGTGTCCGTGCGGCCATAGACGGCCGCGCCGTCAAAACGGACGGGTGTCGGGCCGCCGACGTCGACAAGCACGTTGAACGGCAGGCGGTCCAGGGAACCGCGCCCCCCCAGTTGCAGCGTACGGATCACATAGGGGGAGCCGGCCAGCCGGACGCCGCGTCCGGTGATGGCGATCAGCGCCGCGTCCTGCCCGGGCGCGTCGGTCAGGCGAAGGCGGCCGTCAATCGTGCCGGCGGCGAGGAAGGCGCCCGGTCGGGCGATGAAGGCGAGGTCAGCGCTCGACGGGAAGCTGTTCGAGAGGGCGATTGACCCGCGCGCGACGATCCCTCCCGCATCGATGTCCACATCGCTCAGGCGGATAAGTTGATCCCCGAGGGAGAAGTTGGCTACGGCGCGCGCCGGGCCGAAGGCCGAGGCGCCGGTGATCGCCACCCGGCCGTCAGACGCATCGGCGCCCCTGCGGAAGCTGAGCACCAGTCGGGTTTCGCGCAGGTCCATGGGTCCGACAGCCACCCACTCGAATCCCGCTGTCAGGTCGAGGCGCGGCTCGGCCATGGTGCCGGTCAGGGCCCCGTCGCCCTGCATGGCGCCGTCGATCTCGATCGGCCCCACACCAAATGGCCCGGACGCTGTCCAGTCTACCGCGAGCCTCAGGGCGCCATCGGGTTCGATCAACCCCCGTGCCGTAGCCTCGCCCTGCTCACCGTCGAGCACCGCCGTCGTCACCTCGATACGACCGTTTCGCAGCGTGCCGTCCAGGTCCAGCGACGGGGAGGGACCGAGCAGCCGGTCCAGTTCAGCCATGCCTGTCGACAGATTGCGGGCCCGTCCGTCGAAGCTCAGGGTCCACGCGCCCGCGCTCGCGCTGGATACCGCCCTGACAGGACCTCCGAAGGTGCCTGAAGCCGCGTCCGACAGGCTGGAGACGTCCGTGATCATCGCGTCGCCGGAGAAACGAAGGGCGCCGTTCAGCGACCGGCCCCCCGAACCGGTCACCCGCAGGGCCGCGCCGTTCAGGTCAATCCGGCGGAGCAGCACCGAGCCGTCGGTGTCATAGGCAATCTCGGCCTCGAGCCGCGGGGTCGCTCCCAGCAAGCCACCGACAATGCCGGCCCGTGATCCGCCCGAGGCCGCAAGCTCGGTAGCCAGTGTATAGCCACGGTCGCCACCGGTCAGTATGATCGGCCCCTGCAACTGCTGCGCCCGGTAGCTGGCCAGTTCGGTGTTCCGCATATCGATCTGCCCCTCGAGGCGCCACCGATCTGCCTTGCCGGTAAAGGTGCCGACATAGGTTGAGGCGCCCGCTACCGGGGCTCCGGCCAATCGCGAAAGGGAGGGCGTCGAAACCTGCAACGCGAGGCCGTCCGGGCTGCTGAGCTCATCGACCTTGACCTGACCGTCCAGCCGGGCAGCCAGGTTGTCAGCATAGAGGCGCCAGGCCACGGCCTGGACGCCTTCCTCGTCCCTTATCGGAACGCCTGCCAGCCCGAAGCGAGCGGTGCGTCCGATGCGGTCAATGAAGGGGGCGAACAGGTCCGATCCACTGAAGTTGACATAGCCTGCCGCACGGGCGCCCTCCTCGCTGAAGCGACCCCGTACACGCAGGGGGATGAACTGGCCGGTCCTGGCGGTGGCATCGATGACACGTCCGTTGGCCACGGCCGATACGAAGAAGGGCTGTTCCGGCGAATAGCCCAGCATTCCCGCCATGGGGCCGCCCCTGGCCTCGCGAGCCTCCAGCTTGAGCTCCATCTCCTCGAGGGAGTCGCCCAGAACCGCTTGGAGATTGAGGAAGTCACCTTCCCGATCGAGGCTTGCGGCACCGACGCGGGCCGTGGTCGTCCCCTTGCGCAACACCTCGGCCTCTCCCTCGAGGCGCCAATGTCCGTAGGTCTGGCTGAAATCCTCGTGCAGCTCGATCTCGGCGGCAAACCGGTCGATGTCGACGTCGAGGGGCATGGCCCCCGGCGGATCGGTTGACACCTCAAGCACCGGCCGGCGCAGTACATGGATACGGTCCGCGGTGATCTCATCGGCATGGAACCGGCGGCCGAGAAGCGGCAGATAGCTCCAGTCGACCCGCAGGTCGCGCACCTCAAGCCAGACGCCTTCGGCGTCAGTGACCGTGACCCGGGCGATGGTGAAGTCATCGAACAGATCGCCTGTCAGGCCTTCGACATTGATCCGGCCGTAGCGCCCGATCTTCGTCCCGTTGGCAAACGTCGTGACCAGATCGCGTCCCGGACCCGTAAGCAGATAGGCGCGTCCGCCCAGCAGGACGATCCCGAGCAGGACGACCAGAATGCCCGCTCCGATGCCGACGCAGATCGCTGCAGTCCGGGCGCGCGAACGTCGGGGCCGGGCCTCGGCCGGTTTCGGGGACTCAGAGTCGGAGGGCGGGTGGGTCAAAATGCCTGGCCGATGCTGACATACACCTGGAAGTCGGCGTCGGCGGGTCGCCGCTCCAGCGGGAAGGCAATGTCGGCCCGGATCGGACCGAATGGCAGATTGTAGCGCACACCGACGCCCACGCCATAGCGGAGGTTGTTGAAGTTCGGCGTTTCCTGGAAGCCGATAGCGCCCGCGTCGACAAAGGCGACGGCGCCGAAGCTCCCGCCCAGGTCGCGTCGGATCTCGAGAGAGGTCTCGAAGAGAGACAAGCCGCCTCGCGGCGTATCATCGGGCAGACGCGGCCCCACGCCCTGATAGGCAAAGCCGCGCACCGAGCCACCGCCCCCCGAATAGAACAGCCGGTCCGACGGGACCGAAAGTTCGCTTCCGCCAAAGATACTGCCCAGGCGAACACGCCCCGCGACAACGGTCCGCGCTCCGGAATCAAGGGGGACATAGCCCGTCACCTGGGCCTCGGCGCGAAGGAACATCAGATTGTCCTCGCCTGCCACAAAGGTCGGCTGGGCCGCCACGGTCAATCGCCATCCGCTTGTCGGGTTCAGCGGATCGTTGGAGCGATCCATGTAGCTGCTGCCCCTGAGTGTGACGAGTCCGAGATCACGATCAAAACCGACCGGTGTCCGGGTGACGGGATCGAACCGCGTTTCGGCGTACTGACCGGCGTCGAGCCCGATCCCGTAGCTGAACCAGGAGGTGCGCCCGAGCCGCTGCCGAAGATCGGCCGAAAGGCTGATGCCGGTCCGGCGATAGGCGTCGGTGTCTTCATTGACGAGGGCGGCGGAGAGCTCTGCGGTCCGGCCGGGGCGACGCCAGTGGGGGAGGCTGAGGTCGACGCCGAGCCGACTGTCGATCCCGGCGATGCGCGCCTGGTAGCGCAGGGTGTCCGCCCTGCCGAACTGGTTGTAACGGGTCCAGATGAAGTCCACGCCCGCGCCCTCGGCGGTCGACAGCGTGGCCCCGGCCTCAAGAATTCGCCTGGGCCTGTCGGTCAGGGTCACGATGACCGGACGATTGCCGTCGGGTGTGGTTTGACCCGGCGGGGTCAGGGCCACCCCGACTCCGTCATAGACTCCGGTTTCCAGCAGGCGTCGCTCCAGCTCCGCAACCTGCTCGGGATTGTAGACGTCCCCCTCGTTCCAGGGGGCCAGCCCCGCGACCCAGCGCGGATTTGTGACGCCGCGCGTTTCAAGCTGAATGCCGTCCAGGGTCACCAGCGGGCCGGAATCGATCCGGTACTCCGGCTGGACTGAAAAGGTCGCATGATCAACGACAACGCGACGCGGTTCGGCCCGCGCGTCGGCGTAGCCCCGTCGTGTGAGGCCTGCCACGATCCGCCCCTCGGCCGCGATGACATCGACGGCCCGGCCCGGAGCGCCTTCGTCAAGGCCGATCTCGGAGCGGACCTCGCCCTCAACTGCGGGGAGGGGGGCCTCATCGGTCCAGGTCACGGACGGATTGGCGATCTGGAACCGCCTGCCAGGGTCGATGAGGATGACCGCGATCGGCTGGTCCTCACCCTCGACCACATCCTCGATCTGGGCCTGATAGTAGCCTTCGGAACGGAGCAGGGCCTCGGCGGTCTCGGCGGCCGAGCGCGCGTGGCGGCGCGCCTCGAACCGGCTTTCCGGGGGAGAATCCACCTCGCCGATCACCTCGACGATACGGTTCCGGAGGTCTTCATCCAGGTTGCCGCGTACCCGGGCTTTCGGATCTGCCATGGCCTGACCAACCGACAGCCCGAAAGCCGTCGTGACGGTCAGGATGAGGATGAGGTTCTTCGGCAAACTGGACCCGGGGACTGGCGGCGGCGAACGAATACCCGCGCGTCGCGCCGGGTACAGCTGCCTTTCAGTAGAAAAGCGTGTCGCTATCAGGGCGAACGGATTCTTCCGACGTGCGATCATCGGTCGGCAGGGTGGGGGGCGGTTCCACCGGTACCTCGGCTTCCGCCGGCGGCTCGATGGGCTCCGGCGCCGTCATCTCCGGCTCCGCTACCTCCGGACCGATCGGCTCGAGGCCCTCGTCCGCCGGTGGGTTATCGCAGGCGGCAAGGGCGCCCACAGCGGCGACCACGGCCACCATACCACCCAGTTTCATCGCGCGTTTCATTTTCAGCCCCTCTTGTCCTGAACAGCTTCTGACTGAAATGCCCGACGATGCGGGCCGTTCCTTCTGCACTGTCTAGCCTCATCCGGCGGCCGGAGGAAATGCCTCCCGGTGACGAGGCGAGGCGGACAGATCCGACGGTTTACGACGGTGCGGTTGCCGGGCTCCAGCGCTCAAGAGCGCCGCCGAGGTCGAGGTCCGGAAGACGCTCCCCGGCCGGCCCGGGCCGCTGTCCATCGAACAGGGGGGCGGGCCTCGGCGCGCCACCTTCGTCAAATGTGCCGCGGGCACTGTTGTGGGCATCGACGGGCGCCTCGGACAGGCTCAGTACCGGCGTCACGCAGGCCTCGGTGCCCGCGAATCGGGCCGCCCAGTCTCCCCGGTCACGGGTGGCGAAGATCGCTGCGAAGCGGTCGGTGATCTCTGCCCAGCGGCTCGGGTCATACTGGGGGGCGTCCTCCGCCCTGAGCCCGAGCCCCTCAAGCAGGGCGGCATAGAAGCGGGGCTCAAGCGCTCCGACCGCCACCTCACCCCCGTCGCGGCACCGGTAACAGCGATAGAAGGGCGCCCGGCCGTCCAGCAGGTTGGCGTCGCGCTGGTCGGTCCAGAGTCCGCGAGCCTTGAGCGCATGGAAAAGGGCCGTCATGAGCGCCACCCCGTCCGTCATGGCGACATCGACCACAGCCCCCTGACCGGTGGTGCGGGCCTGAAGCAGGCCCGAGAGCAGCCCGATGGCCCCCATCATGGCCCCGCCGGCATAATCTCCGACGAGGTTCAGCGGCGGCCGGGCCGGGCGGTCCGCCTCGCCGAACGTGCTGAGCGCGCCACTGAGCGCCAGATAGTTGATGTCGTGCCCCACAGCGTGGGCCAGCGGCCCCGTCTGGCCCCAGCCCGTCACGCGGGCAAAGACGAGGGCCGGGTTGCGGGCCAGGCAGGCCTCCGGCGCCAGCCCCAACCGCTCCATGACCCCGGGTCGGAAGCCTTCAATAAGGCCGTGACTGCGTTCCATGAGATCGAGGACGCGGGCGCGGTCACCCTCGTCCTTGAGATTGACGGGGACGGCCGGCCGCCCCCGGTGCAGTATGCCGCCCCCCACCTCGGTGAAGGCGGCGGCACCGGCGCTGTCCGAGCGCGTCAGGCGAACCACATCGGCGCCCAGGTCAGCCAGCAGCATGCCGAGAAAGGTGACGGGGCCCAATCCGTCGAACTCGATGATGCGCAGGCCGGACAGCGGTTTCATGGTCACTGCCTAGCCTTCGCACCGTCGCACGTCGAGCCGGCCCTTGACCCCGGCGGCGGTTTGCAACAGAAGGCCCGTCGCCGGACTGCGAATGCGCCCGGCCGGGTATGCGCCCTTAGCTCAGTTGGTTAGAGCATCTGACTTTTAATCAGAGGGTCCTCGGTTCGAGTCCGAGAGGGCGTACCATCCGCTTCGGGATCAGGCCTCGGCCAGGGCGGTGTGCAGGCGGGCATAGAGGTCCGCAGCCGTGACGCCGACGATCTCCGGGTCCGCCGACTGACCGTCCTCAATCAGATCCAGCATCAGCCTCAGCGTCGCCGTGCGATCCAGTACCTGGCCGGCAGCGAACTGCTCGATCCGTGTCTTCAGGTCGGTGGCCCCGGCCGCCACGGGCACGGGTTGACGAACCGCCATGTCGGGGAAGGGCATTACCTCGGCTTCCCGAAGGACAGGCGCGGGATCAAAGCGAAGAGGCTCGGCGTGGGAGGGCTTGTCGCTTTCGCGCAGCTTGGCGCAGCGACGGCAGCGCTCGGCCCCGTGGCGCTCGGACCAGTAGAAGTCGTGGCGGCACAGGAAACTGTTCAACGGCGCCAGCATCTCCATCTCCCTGATTCGTCAAGGCGATAAGCTCCAATATTAGTGTTTTGTCAACAATTTTGTCCACGGGGCAGGGCTGGCGGGCGGGGGGGCGGCTGTGGTTAGGGTGGGTCATGGCGAGGCGTCTGATCTTTCTGCTTGCGCTGGCCGGGCTTCTGTCCGGGTGCAGCGGCGTGCGCACGGTCGCCGACGGGTTCGGTGGGGCGGTGTCGGCGCCGCTGGAGGACGTCGGGCTGAGGCGCGAGCGCATCCCGACCGTGCTGCTGCAGGCCCAGGCCAACCCCTATGACATGCGCAACCTCGACCGCTGCTCGACCATCGGGGCCGAGATCACCCGGCTGGACGAGGCACTGGGCCCCGATCTGGATGAGCCGCCCGCCCCGGATGGCCGCACGCTCGGCGACCAGGCGGTCGATGCCGCGGCCGCGGCGGCGCTGGACGCGATCCGCGATACGGCGACGGACTTCATCCCCGCTCGCAGCTGGATCCGCACCCTGTCCGGCGCCGAGCAGCACAGCCGCGAGGTGCAGGCCGCCATTGAGGCCGGGCGGCTGCGGCGCGCCTTCCTGAAGGGGCAGGGGATGCGCTTCAACTGCGCCCCGCCGGCCGCCCCTCGCTGGTTCCAGCCGCGCCGGAGCTGATTTCGGAACTCTCCCCGCCCCCTTCGGTTGTCCAAGGGCAGCCACAAGGAGAGCGCGATATGCCCCATCAGAATGTTCAGTCCGGCACGGCCACGGCCCAGAACGCCGCCACCGACCCGCGCCAGCCCAATGACCGGGCGGTCGAGGAACACGCCTCGATCCGGCCCGCCCCGGACGCCTATGCCGCGCCCGATGTGAAGGACGCCACGGTCGCCCCGCCTGCCGCCGGCGAGATGGCCGACTATATGGACGAGGGCGACCCGCTGGACGGCGATGAGTTCCACACGGGCCGCACCCGCACCAATGTGGCCGCCCACAGCCGCAACATCGATCAGCAGGGGCCGAAGACGGTCCAGGCCAACCGCCAGCGGCTGAAGGGTCAGGCCTAGACCTTGCCGTTGGAGATGTGGCGGGCGTGGAAGTCGCGGCGGAAGGCCTCGAACCGGCCCGCCGCAATCGCCTCGCGCATGGCTGCGGTCAGGGCCTGATAGAAGGCCAGATTGTGCCAGGTCAGCAGCACCTTGCCCAATATTTCATCAGCCCGGATCAGATGATGCAGATAGGCCTTTGAATAGGTTGAGGATGCTGGGCAATCCAGCGTCGCGTCCAGCGGGTCCTGATCCTCGGCGAAGCGGGCGTTCTTGAGGTTCAGCGGTCCGTCCCAGGTCCAGGCCTGACCGTGACGCCCGGCGCGGGTCGGCAGGACGCAATCGAACATATCGACGCCGCGCGCCACCGCCTCGACCAGATCGATCGGCTTGCCCACCCCCATCAGATAGCGGGGCCGGTCCGCGGGCAGCATCCCGGGCGCATAGTCCAGCACCTCGCACATGGCGGCATGGCCCTCGCCCACCGCCAGACCGCCGATGGCATAGCCGTCAAAGCCGATCTCGAGCAGTTGCTCGGACGATTGCCGGCGCAGGTCCTCAAAGGTCGAGCCCTGCTGGATGCCGAACAGGGCCTGGGTCTCGCGCGTGCCGAACGCCGCCTTCGAGCGCGCGCCCCAGCGGATCGACAGCTCCATGGCGGCCTGGGCGGCGGGCCGCTCGGCCGGCCAGCTGACGCACTGGTCCAGTTGCATCGAGATATCGGCCCCCAGCCGGTCGGCCTGGATCTCGATCGAGCGCTCGGGTGTCAGGACGTGCTTGGACCCGTCGATGTGGCTGGAGAAGGTCACCGCCTCCTCGGTCAGCCTGGAAATGCCCGACAGGGACATGACCTGAAACCCCCCGGAGTCGGTCAGGATCGGCTTGTTCCACCCCATGAATTTGTGCAAGCCCCCCAGCCGCTCCATCCGTTCGGGCCCGGGGCGCAGCATCAGGTGATAGGTGTTGCCCAGCAGGATGTCGGCCCCCGTCCGGGCCACCTGATCGACCGTCAGCGCCTTGACCGTCGCCGCCGTGCCGACCGGCATGAAGGCCGGGGTGCGGATCTCGCCCCGCGCGGTCATCAGCACGCCGGTGCGGGCGCTTCCGTCGGTGGCAGCAATGTCAAAGGCAAGGGGCAAGGCGGGTCACGGTCGCTGGCAAAAGGGGAGGGGCATTTAGGCGGAAAAGGCCGGAATGGCCATGGGGGCGGGGGTGGGGAGAAATACCGTCTGAATAGTCTGAATAGTCTGAAACAGGTCCTCCCCGATGGGGGAGGAATAAATACCGTCTGAACCGTCTGAACCGTCTGAATGGTCTGAAATGGCGGCGCCTCTGTCGGTGGGTGTTGGGCAACCGGACAGTATGGGCGGGCCGGGAACCAGGTCGGGCAGAACGGTGCGGAAAATGGAGGGGCTGTTGAAAGGACGAGGAAATTGAGGGGCGAGTTTCATAGCTGGGCGCGTCGGCTCAGCAAGGCGGGCGAACTACTGTGAACCGGCATCGACCTCAGGCACGAAGGCAAGCGCAGGATAGAGGTCCGCCCAGTCGGGATTGGTGGCCTCAATCAGGGCGAACTTCCACGGGCGTCGCCATCGCTTGATGCGCTTTTCGCGCAGGATGGCCTGATCGACGTAGCTGTGGGGCTCGTACCAGACCTGCCGGTCGGTGCCATGTTCGCGGCTGTAGCCGTCGATCTGACCGTGGCGGTGCTCGCCGATGCGGCGGATCAGGTCATTGGTCATGCCGACATACAGCCAACCGCACCGCCCGCTGGCGACGATGTAGACCCAGTAGCTGTGCTCGCGCATCGCTCCTGCCTCCCGGGCGGATGATGCACGAGCGGGCGAACAAAACAAGAACTCTTTTAGCGTTCCACCATCACTCTGCCCGTGATGGGGGGCGCTATTGTCATCCCCGAAACGCCGAAGCCCTTGACGCCATTGTCATCCCCGAAACGCCGAAGGCGTTATCGGGGACGGGGCGGACCCTGAACTGGCCAGCCCCGGACGGCGCTTGCGACGATCCGGGGCAAGGGGAGAGCCTGACGCTACCGTTCGCCCGGCTCAGCCTCGCGGTTGTCCGGGCGGGACGGGGGTGCGGCGTGTCGTCCCCGATATTCGCTTCGCGAATTCGGGGATGACAATCGTGCCCCCTTGGCGACCGCAGGGATGACAACAGGGCCCTCTGG
>Ga0115011_10000033_pt1 | contig 141330 bp, 117 predicted proteins | sample TroAtlMetagenome_2_FD_88705 | JGI IMG/M metagenome (GOLD analysis project Ga0115011, IMG submission 88705) | Marine eukaryotic phytoplankton communities from Atlantic Ocean - Tropical Atlantic ANT8 Metagenome | ecosystem: Environmental > Aquatic > Marine > Oceanic | place: Tropical Atlantic... | reverse complement strand
GTATATCACTCAACACCCAGAGTAGTCTGTGGCCTCAAACCTAGAAGACAATCTAACAAAAAGCTTAGATGGGCTCTTGTTTGATGCCAAAGAAAAAGGGATTAACCAAGCAGAATGCTGTGTAATGCGTCAAGGGGAGCTCCTATACTCTTCCGACTCCTGTTCACTTACTTTCGATATAGCTAGCCTGTCAAAAGTTATGGCTACTGTGACTCTGTCTGCGCATGGCCTTGACCAAGGCCTTTTCAGGCTGAATACACCCATTACTTCTGTCCTTGATCACCTCCCATTTGAATGGAAAAACATCACCATTGGCCACCTTTTAGCCCACTCCAGTGGGCTGGTCGCATGGCGCCCTTTCTTTGTAGCGGCGATGGATATGGGTCTACTCCTGGATATCTTTACTGGTCAAAATATTGGCGACTACCTTGAGAGTTCCGCCTCTAGAGTATGGGACGAAATCAAGACTAGCCCGCTCTTGAGTGAGCCTGGATCTGAGCGACGATATAGCGACACGGGGTTTATTGTTCTAGGCAAAGCTATTGAAAAGGCCTTTAGTAAGACTCATGAACATAGCGATCTATCGTCTCTGTTTGACCTATATGTATCTCAAGAGATCGGTCTAGAAGATACACATTTCAGGCCGCTAACAACCCCAGTAAATAGACGAATAGCCCCTACAGGGCTGGTTCGACCTCGCCCGCCAGCAACTGGACAGGAGGGCCTATTTCCCCATAAAAACAGACTGCTCGTTCCAGAGTTGCCTGGCATTGTTGATGACGACAACGCCTACGCACTAGGTGGTGTAGCTGGCCATGCAGGTCTGTTCTCCACCGCAGTTGATGTAGCAAAATATGGGGATTGGCTCTTGAGTACTATATCGGACGCCAACTCATCGACACTAAGCCACACCCTTAGAAATATGTGTCTTGAAGATTCAGGCCCCATTGGCCCCAGAAGGACACTCGGTTTTGATCTTCCCACGCCACCGAACAGCTCAGTAGGAGAGAGTTTCGGTAGTGGTCCCAAAGGAGCAATAGGCCACCTTGGTTTTACAGGGTGCTCAATGTGGGTAGATCGCGACAGGGACACCACTGTCGCGATTTTAACAAACAGAGTGTTTCCAGACCGAGGGAACTCAACTGAGATCTCAACCCTAAGAAGAGGCGTTCACACAGTTGTTTCTGAGCTTATTCCCCTAAACTAATAGGAGCTTAGTCGCAGACATCAGCACAGATGTCTATGGAGCCCAGCGCCCCAGAAAGGCTGCACTCTATCTCCTCCATCTGACGGATACACTCTTTAGCTGCGTCCTTATTAAAGTCATAGCAGTCCGCATCCAGGTCAAGATCGTCCTCAGCTGAGATGATGCACTCTTGGAGTGTGTCTCCCAACAATTCAAGCAGACCACACTCGTCTTGCCACTCACAGCTTACATCTAAGAAATCTCTCTGGAATGAATTGTAATTGTAACAGCCACTAGTAATCGCTAGCATCGGTATTAGTAAAAAGCGCATTTTAACTCCATTAATTGTCGATGTTTGGCAACTAACACGAAACTGATGAGTTAAACTCCTGCGGTGTCATCAAAAACAGATAATATTCAAGGAATACCGCTTGGACCGTTCTTGCTGGAGCAGGTAATCGGCCGAGGGGGGATGGGTGAAGTGTGGCGAGGAAGGCACGTTGCCCAAGGTATTCCCGTCGCGATTAAGGTTCTGACTGCCGTTGGTAGCACAGATCCACTATTTCTGTCCTGTTTTCAAAATGAGGTGAAAACATCCGCCTCACTTGATCATCCCACAATTATTCAAGTCTTCGATCAGGGGCTCATCACACCAGTGGTTGAGGAGGAGACAGATGGACAGCTAATCGCAGGCAGTCCCTATTTAGCAATGCAATTAGCTGCAGGAGGAAGCCTTCGGCCATTAAGGGGTCAACTGGAATGGGGTCAGGTGTGGAGAATACTGTTGCGACTACTAGATGGTATGGCCCACGCACACGCCAGGGGTGTAGTGCACAAGGACATCAAGCCTTCTAATATCCTGCTTATGCAAAAAAGCGGCGGTATTAAGATAACGGATTTTGGCCTAGCTGCCGCCTTTGAGGGTGGTGATGAAGAGCATCGCATAACGATGGGAACCCCTGGTTATATGGCTCCCGAACAAGTTACTGGTATAGAGCGCCAAATAGGCCCTTGGTCTGACCTCTACGCACTTGGGTGTCTAGCTGTTGCACTTACAACTGGTAGGCCGCCATTCTACGGCCTATCACCTGAAGAGACACTGCAAGCCCAATTGGAATCTCCTGTCCCACCTCTCACGCATAAATGTGATGTACCCGACGGATTTGATGCCTGGATAGATCGACTACTACAAAAAGACTGGCTGGCTCGCTATACCAGGGCTGCTGACGCCGCATGGGGGCTTAGACAATTGGTTAATGAGACTGATCGCCTGGGGCTTAGGCTACAGCTCTCGCCAAACCAACAAACACTACCTAAAGTGGCTTCACTCGATGATGAGCGTTCTGGAATCAGCAGAATCATTACATTTAGCAATCTATCGAACCCCGTATCAGAACAGACACAGACTAAGGTTATAGAGAGATCTGGTGATTCTACTACCCCACGACCTCAGCCATTGCCGAAGCTCAGGCCAAATGCACACGTCGCATTTAGACCGGACAGACCACCAATTAAAAGTGACTGGCGGACCTCAGAAAAACCGCTCAGAAAGCCCTCTCTATTAGGTACAGGACTAGGGCTTTTTGGTATGAAATTCCTACCTATTGTGGGTCGTGAATCTGAACAGGACGAGCTTTGGGATGAATTGAACCTCTGCATAAAAAACAGAGAGACTAGAGCAGTGGTAATCAGTGGGACAGAAGGCAGCGGAACATCTCGACTGGCTACATGGCTGGCACAAAGGGCACACGAGGTAGGCGCATCATCAAATATTCGAGCATATTTCTCAGATAGCCAAGGTTCTGGTTTTGGCCTTGCCCCAATGATAAAGCGCTTCCTCAGGGCTGAAGGGTGTGACAGGGTAACCGCTGAAGAGAGGGTTGCATCACATATGCACTCACTCGGCACCACTAGCCAACAAGAAATAACCGCTATCACTGAACTTCTAGCCCCGTTTAAAAACGAAAAGGATGAGTTCAAGTCCTACTTCAATAGCGAGTCTGAGCGTTTCTCTGCGATACGTGTTTTCACTGAGGCTCAGTGTAAGATCAGACCAATTGTCATGATCCTGGATGACGCTCATCTTTCTGAACAAGCTCTAAAGTTCGTGGAGTATATGCTGAAATCTCGGCGAATAAGCGTATCATCAGTGCTAATACTCATAACTATGAGTCCAGAGGGCGTACCGCCCGAGTGTCGAACAACTATACAGACGCTTCTAAAATCAGACCAAGTGAAGAGTCTCACTATCTCGGCATTAGCGCTAGAGCATCGTAGGCACCTAGTCCAAGAGATGCTTGGATTAGACCCTGATTTGGCTGCCATGGTGGAGGCTAGTACTGGCGGAAACCCACACTTTGCAGTGCAGCTAGTCGGAGAGTGGGTGGTCAAAGGCCTACTCAAGCACGGTCCTTCTGGATTCACTATAGCTAAGGGGGAGTTACCGCCTATACCTAGAAGCTGGGAGTCCGTATGGAACCGCCGACTAGATGAAGCCCTTGAAAACATACCTGATGCAAGGGCAGCAGAAGTAGCTGCAGTACTAGGTGTAGAGATAGACCACCAAGAGTGGCGTACAACTTGTGGGTTGCTCGATATTGACATTCCACCAATACTTCTAGCTGAACTGATGAACCGCCACCTTGCAAAAGGAAACCGGTTCACAGGGCAGTGGTCATTCTCACACTCTCTGGTAAAAGAGGCTCTGATAGCTCAAGCCAGAACCAGGGGTGACCTCAAGAAAATTCATTTGGCGGCATCAAAGGCGCTATCTGACAGCTCTTCACCACAAATATCGACGCGCCTTGGCAGACATCTTATGGCAGCAGGTGAGTACGAAAAGGCTGCTGAAAGTCTCCTTGTTGGAGCAAAAGAGCACAAGCACCTTGGGATGTCAAACCAGGCTCTGGCCATTCTGAAACAGAGGGAAGACTGCCTATCGATCCTAGGCGTGGACGAGCAGGACGAAAGATGGCTCACAGGCTGGATCGCAAGAGCAAACATTCATCAGTCTCAAAAACAGCAACATTTTGAAGCCCTGTCACTCTTCAACAAAGTGCTTAACAACGCCCCAGATAACGAGCAGGGCAACATCTGTAGAGCTGAGGCCGAGATGGGTAACGCCCGTATCTCCAGGATGCAGGGTAGATACAAGGATGCTAGAGTCCACGGGCAAAGAGCAGCTGAAGCAGCATCAAGTAGCCCACAGTTGCTCGCGAGAATAAAATCAATGCAGGGTCTAACCTGCATGCAGATGGGGCTGATGGAGGAGAGCAGAGCCCTCCTTACCGAAGCTCGAGCCATGGCAGCAGAATGCGGTGATGAGAACATCGTAAGCATTGTAAACATGGACCTTGCCCAATTATACAGATCCACAGGGGAGAACGAACCAGCCAGGCTAATGTTGATCGAGGCCAAGAAGTTCTTTTCCAGCCGCAACCGTGGATTATTAGTGGGACGTTGCGCCAATGACTTAGGGGAAATAGCTCGCCTAGAGAATCGAATGGACGACGCCGAAGCCTATTACCGCGAGGCGCTCGCGCTAAATGAATCTGCAGGCGCGGAGTCATCTTTTGTTGTCCACATGAACCTGGGTATTATTCTTGCCGAGAGGGGGCATACAACCAGCGCCCAAGAGCACGTCGAGGTCGCAAACCTTGAAATTGTAAGGTTAGGACTTACTGGTTTACACGGATGTAGTCACATCATTCTAGCGCTTATTGCTGCACATAGACAAGACTGGGCGGCTTGGGACCACTCAGTCTCTAAGGCAAAAGAGATGTTGGATGCATCAGGCTTCATTGACGTGGATGTTGCGAGGGGTGCTCAACTAGCCGCTAAAGAGGCCATAAACAGAGGAGAGACGGATCGCGCAATCCAGGCACTAAAATTGTCAATGTTCCACTGGGAACAGATGGAGAGAGAAGAAGAGGCTGCAGTAGTGTTAGATCTGTTAAGTGAGCTATCAAGTGGGACGTTCGAATAACAAAGACAAGAGAAAATATGATTCTTTACACCATACTCCTCTCAGCGACAGCAACAGCGACACCAAACTTTCCACCAGACCATGTAGAGGTGAGCCTTAGGCATGTGGACGAAGAGGAGATTGATGACGCCATAGAGACGTCTATATTAGATTCTGAACAATCATCCTTAGAGCTATACCAGTGGCTTCATCAAAACCCAGAGCTATCACTGTACGAAAACAATTCAGCTAACAGGATCGCTTCAGAACTAGGTAGAGTTGGGTTCGACGTTGACTCAGGGATCGGAGGCACAGGGGTGGTCGCGACACTTGTCAACGGCGAAGGGCCTACACTAATGATCAGGGGTGACATGGACGCCCTGCCTATCACAGAGAGCACTGGTTTGCCCTACGCCAGCGCTGTTGTCACCACGAGAGATGATGGGACTGAGACTGGAGTCATGCATGCTTGTGGTCACGATGTACACATGACAGTTCTAGTGGCGACAGGAAGGCTGCTTATGAGGCTAAAAGAGCACTGGTCGGGCACGCTGATGTTGGTCGCTCAACCAGCCGAAGAGTTAGGACTAGGGGCTATTGGAATGATAGAGGATGGCCTTTTTGAGCGATTCCCATCTCCAGACAACATAATCGCCCTACACGTCTCTCCTGAGTTACCAGCTGGAAGCGTGGGAGTCACACCTGGTTGGGCCAACGCAAACGTAGACACAGTCGAGATAACGGTCCACGGAAGAGGTGGACACGGCGCCCGACCACACCAAGCAAACGATCCAGTGGTTAGCGCTGCTGCGATTGTAACAAACCTTCAAACCATTGTGAGTAGACGCCTAAGCCCACAAGAACCGGGTGTTGTAACTGTAGGATCTCTGCACGCTGGTACCAAGTCCAACATAATCCCAGATACTGCAACCATGGCCCTTACTGTTCGATCATACAGCGCAGAAGTAAGAGAGCTTCTTCTATCTGGTATCGAAGAGGTCGCTGTTGGAACGTGCGAAGCTCTTGGGTGCGAACAACCACCCGATGTCGAGATAAAAGAAGGTTTTACTCCCGCAGCATATAATCACCTGCAGCTCACATACGCTGCGAGAGAGCTTTTCACAGAACTTCTGGGTGATGATCATGTCTCTGAATACTCAGCGTCGATGGGAGGCGAAGACTTTGGGCGGTACTCTAGAGCAACAGGTCAACCAGGGATGATGTACAGGCTTGGGGCCGGTAGTGCACAAGACTTCTCTAGCGAAGGTGCCCCCCTAAGAGATCTCCCTTCTCTTCATTCACCAAGATTCGCACCTGACGCCGAACCAACAATATCCACTGGCGTTAGAACTATGTCTAATCTGGCAATACGGCTGCTAGGTCCCCCACAAGAATAGAGGCTATAAGCTCTAAAAAAGAAAACCCCCCGCAGCTATTGCTGCGAGGGGCTGATGGTACTCCCAAGGGGAATCGAACCCCTGTTTCCGGCGTGAGAGGCCGGCGTCCTAACCGCTAGACGATGGGAGCCTAACGCTTGGCTTATAACCAAGATCTGTTCATTGTAAACCGATAAAATATAGCAACTAAAAAATGGTTGGGGTACCAGGGCTCGAACCTGGAACTTTCGGAATCAGAACCCGACGTCTTGCCAATTCGACCATACCCCAGCAAGAGCATGGTTATTATTTCTGAACAGCAACAATGTCAATCCAATTTGGCTTCTAATACACTAGCTGAAGATCTATCACTGCCGAATGAACTATCTCATCAAATCCAACCTCTGGCACAAATAAGGTCCACAAAAAGCCACTATTGAGGTCGAGGTCGTCATCAACAGGATGAGTTAAAACGAGACCACTGGTCCCCTCTAAACCACCTGAAACATCATCGTTATTTGCCCGTTGACGGGCCTGAAGCAGTAGGTCTAGCCCTGAGAACGTGTCGCCAGCAAGACCAATAAAGTAGGATGCTCCCACCGACCAAGCCAAATCATCAACAAACAGAAGCTCTCCATTAAGACTCAATGGGCCAACATCCACCGCACCCCATCCGGATGCCAAGACACTATCTCCGTAGAGGCCACCCCCAACACCAGCGATCCAATTATTATAGTCCAACAAAATAGAGCCTACCGCTGCTGCGCTACCGCTCCTTCCTCGACCACCAAGAACCGAGACTCTTGAGCCCAGAACATCTGAATGTCCACCTATACTGTAAAACCGATCTTCAAATAGACCAGACCATTCTGCGAGTGTCTCATAACTCTTACCCTGGACGCCTATACCTCCTCCTTCTCGGAACCCTAAGCCTGAAGATGTTAGTCCAGCACGCAGTGTGCCTTCGCCGCCTAGACGAACATATGCATCACGCAATTGATAGCGCCAGCCTGTCACCTCATTGGGGATCTCAATCGTGTCGCCACTCTCCGCCTCCCACACAGTGGAGTCTCCGTCCGATACAAATTCACCAAGCAGCCTAAAGCTGACATTCTCTCGCTCACTCTCAATCCCTAAGCGCGCTCTGAAGATTGATATGTCCCAAGCTGGAGTAGTGTTCGAGTCACCATCAGATAATTGATCTAACCCCATTAGTTCTAAACCTGTCTGCAGCATAGCAACTGGCTGAAAAACACCCTCGTAAGAGACTGTAGCTGGAAACACGTCTTGTCCCAAAGGTGGCATAGGAATAGGTGATGGCCCATCTGGGAGGCTCGGTGCTGCCAAAACTAAGGGAGAAGCAAACAACGCCAAAGGAAGAACCAAATTTCTCATATAAACTCCAATCTTCAAAACTAACCTAAGAATACCTCGACACCGCCTCGCTTTCACGATTATGGACTCACCATGGAATACCGTGGTTTCACATTAGACGATTTTCAGGCTGACGCAATAACTCACCTAGATGCTGGCAGGTCCGTTTTGGTCACTGCCCCGACTGGTACTGGAAAGACCATTATCGCAGACAGGGTTGTAGAAAAGGCTCTAGAAGATGGGAAGTGCGTGATCTATACAGCCCCTGTAAAAGCACTCTCCAACCAAAAATTTAGAGATTACTGTAGGCTGCATGGCGAGGAGAATGTAGGCCTTGTCACAGGTGACCTTGTGGTGCGCAGGGACGCGCCTTGCCTAGTCATGACAACGGAGATCCTAAGAAACATACTTCTATCTGACGAACCTCTAACAAATATTCAGGCTGTAATCTTAGACGAGATCCACTTCTTAGACGACCCAGACCGAGGGACCGTCTGGGAAGAAGTGCTGATATACTTGCCGTCAACTATCCAGATCTTAGGTCTTTCAGCAACATTATCAAATGTGAATGAATTTTCCGCTTGGCTAGGAGCGGTGAGAGGCCAGGTTGTCGAGGTTGTATCGGAGAGTGAACGTTCAGTACCACTGGAACTTCTGATTGGAGACAGGGACGGTCTGTTTTCTCCACCAGATTACAACCTGCGCTGGAAGAGATGGTTCTCAAATCAAAAGAACTCAGGAGGACACAAAAGGCAGGGTAGACGGGGTGACAACAGAGGCCGCAACGGGGGAAGAGGTCGTAACGGTGCCAGATCACAACACGGACAAGACCGGGTAAAACCCACACGCCACACAGATATATTCAAACAACTGCACCCAGATTTGACTCCATATATATACTTCGTGTTCTCTCGGAGACACGCTGAGGAGCTAGCTCGTGGGCTAGGCAGGAAACTGGAGTACTCTCTCTTAAAAGGTGAGCAACGAGCGAGGATGAAGGAGCGACTACGCTCTGCTACTGAAGAAATCGGCGTAGATGTTTTGGATGATCAACTATACGACCTTTACTCTAAAGGTGTAGCATTCCATCACGCTGGTATTCACGTACAATTAAAGGCCCTCGTGGAGTCGCTTTACGAAGACCGACTAATTGAGGTCCTATACACAACATCAACATTTGCATTAGGCATAAATATGCCAGCTAGAACGGTCGTTCTAGATGGCCTACACAAATTCGATGGTCGATCTACTAGACCTTTACGGGTTCGCGAATTCCTACAAAAGGCTGGGAGAGCCGGGCGGAGAGGCCTAGACGATGAAGGGTTTGTGGTAATCAAAATGGACAAAGGCGCATGGTACGAGTCTGGTCCTCTTGTCAACGGTTATGAGCTAGCCAACCCAGAGCGTGTCAACTCATCATTCGGCCTGTCGTTCAATTCGATAGTTAACCTTGTGAAGAGACATGACTCCGAGCACATAAAAGCACTACTAAACCGCTCTTTTCTCTCTTGGCACCTTGAAAAGCGGAGCACGGTTTTGCTGGAGAAAGCAGACTCGCTAGAAGAAAAGCTTAGCAGTGAGGGATGGGAAAAAGGAGAGAGCCCGCCAAAGGGTATGAGGTCGCTAGTAAAAGAGATGAAGCGACTCAGAAAGCGCTCTTCTCAAGGTGTAAACAGGGTCTGGGCAGACTTTGAATTAAGAAAAAACTTCCTAATAGAGCATGGTTACCTCAACAACGACGACAGTTTCAACTCTGGAGCAAAAGTCCTCCAGCACATTCAGATTTCCGAGATATTTACCACAGAGCTAGTGTTATCTGGACTTCTAGAAGAGATCGATTCCGACAACCTCTTTGGTATTTTCTGTGCAATGACGAACAGCTTACCAAAGCGAGTACAACTGACCCACAAATTGAATGGTGAGGCTAGGAGAATAGCCAAACTCGTAAACAACGTTCGCTACTCTGCACCCGTTACGGGAGCTGAGCGAATTACAGGTTCTGAGGTAGACTGGGATCCGAACCTAATCCAATTCGGGAGAGGCTGGGCAGAGGGGCGCTCTTTAGTTGAACTAGAGCTACTGTACCGGTCAGACACGGATATCTCTGGACAGCTAATTCGAGGTTTTAGGCGTGCTAAAGACCTAGCGACTCAATTGCGGGAGGTTCATAAAGAAGACCCCTTCACCTTAGAAAAGCTCAACGAACTAATAGCAAGGGTAAAGAGAGACGAAGTAGAGGTTATTGACTAGGCAGAATTCTGTGAAGACCAGCGGCTAGGCTACCTCACACCCCATGCCTCAACCATTTGGAAACTTCACCCAAAATATTGAACCATTACCTGGCACCGAGTCTACACCGACATCCGCACGAGACGCACGACAAAGGTGCTTTACTATAGATAAGCCCAAGCCAGTCCCCCCGTCGGCTCTAGCCCTGCCTCTATCTACACGGAAAAACCTCTCAAAGATCTTATCCCGATAGGCTGGGTCTATACCCGGCCCACTGTCCAAAACATCGACGTACGCACCTTCACTGTCCTCTCTAATCTGCAGACGGACCCACCCTCCATTTGGGGTGTATTTGATAGCATTACCTATTAGGTTCCCAACAATATGAGGGAAGGCATCAATGTTCACCATACCCCATACAGTCGGTGACTCCTGTATAGAGATTTGGATGTTTCTTCTATCCGCCTCCATCTGATGATCAGAGACCACATCTCTAACCATCTCATCTACCTCAACTCGCTCAAGGGGGAGATCGGACTCACGAGCCTCAATTTTGTACAGATGGAGAAGCTCCTGAAACAGGGTCGACAACCGCTCGGCATTTCGCTTTATTGCCTCGACCATATAGACACTAGTCTCATCTAATTCTACATGGTCCAACATGGTCTCGGCGAAACCCAATATCGAGGTAACAGGGGTCCTCAGTTCATGAGACACCGCGGCTACGAAGTCCGACCTAGCCCTCTCAATTCCCGACAATTCGGTCACGTCGTAGACGACTACTACAACCCCATCACCAGACTCAAGAGGCACAGCCCGCAGTAAAAGGTCGAAGCGCCCTACCCCTTCAACCATCTCGACAACCTCACCACCGCCAAGAGCGTGCGCTATAACCCTGTGAAGTGGAGGGCAAGGTATCGCTCGGTGTACCTCCATACCTACTGGTTCTGGGACCATAGCAAAGTAAGATCTAACAGCTGGATTACACCGTTGAACTATTGAGTTGGAGTCTACTACAACGACCCCTGAAGGTATCGCATCAAGAACTAACTCGTGTAGTGAGGTTCCCATCAGCGGGTGAAGCGATAACCGACGCCGCGAACAGTCTCAACGTGCTTAGCCGCCCCTTGGAGCTTCTCACGTAGACGTTTGACGTGTGTGTCAACCGTTCTAGTGTTTAGGTCAGGGGGCGCTTCCCAGACATCCTGAAGCAACCGTCCTCGGCTCTGAACTTGACCAGCCCTGTCAGCCAGTATCACTAGCAATTTGAACTCAGTTGCTGTCAATGTCACGGCCTCACCATCTACATGGACCCGGTACTCTGAGGTGTCTATTCTCAGGTCACCATAGTCAAGTATATGGGCATCCTCAGAGCCTGAATCGCCACCTCGTCTGAGTATTGCGCCAACTCTTAGAACCAACTCTCTAACAGAGAATGGCTTCGTCACGTAATCATCAGCGCCTGACATAAACCCTTTTACTCGATCCATCTCTTCATGGCGTGCAGTCAACATCAGCACAGGAATTTTTGCTGTGGCTGGGTTAGCTCGCAAGGTTCGACAGATGTCCCTCCCAGAACGATCTGGCAACATTAGATCTAGAATAATAAGCGCTGGAGAACACTTGGAGACCTCATCGAGGGCCTCTGAACCAGTCCCTGCCTCAACTACTCGGTACCCCGCTTTTCTAAGGTTTATAGCGACCAGAACACGAATATCGCGCTCATCATCAACTACTAAAATTGGTCCGATTGGTTCTGACATGCTGAGGTTCTAACGCAAAGGGTGTGGTTGGTGCTAATCAGTAGACTACTTTTTTTTGTAATTCTGTATTTGGAGAAACATTTATCACCTATGTAAACCGTTCAAGAATATACTCATGAGCATGGTTCTTCTACTACTCGCATGCGTAGCGCCAGTGAGCGACGCCGAACTTCTATCAAACGCCGCTCTTTTAGTTGAAGACGACGCAAGGGCATCTCTAGATATTTGTTTGGAGATAGAGTCTATCGAGGTCAAGAGCAGGTGTGTTGAACAGTCGGCTCCAGCCTTATCTATATCCGACCCTACATTTGGAATCTCAGCATGTGAAACTTTAGAGGAGCCCAGTGAATGTCTATTCCGAGTAGCAGAGGCTACAGGTGATATCAACCTGTGTCAAAGGGCTGGAGAATTTGAGTTCAATTGCAAGATGCACCTTTTTTCGAGAACACTTCACAGCTGGATATCAACAGGATCATCACCGCCCGAAGTCGCAGCGATAGGTCGTGAACATATTGAGAAAGCCAATCTAAGCCCCGAAGATCCAAGGCCATGGTCTGCCGTTTGGAGGTGGGTGCTAGGAGCACAACGCCCACTGAACAGAGGCTCTTGTGACGGAATAGTAAGCCCAATGAAGCGAGAGGCTTGCCAGATGACCGCAGTAGCCGTACTTAATGACCGGCTCAATCACCACAGAGACCTTGGAACAAACCTCTGCGATGGCGCCCTACCTAGCGCCATCCAGTACATCAGTGATCCAGAGCTTGATCGCACGCTCAGCTACAGACGAAGCGTTGATCTATGCGACGAAAGCGCTACTCTAGCGCCACCAATTGGTGGACTGCCAGGTGAGGGCAGATGATTAGCCTACTCACCATACTCGCATGTGTACCTTCAGAGCTCACCAATACTGAGAGTGTTGAGCTATACGTTCTAAATTCAGATGGCTCCATATTAGATGCTAGGTTTAGCGTGGGAAATACTGGGCTACTGAAGGGGCAGGGTCACTTAAACCTAAATTGGATACCATCCACTGGCATTCAATCACCCTTCAAGAGGAGCTCAATAGACCCCTACCTATCAAACCCCAGCGAGCCAATGCAGGTCTCTGTAGGAACAGACTCTCTTATACAGCGGGACGACTACTGGGAATTCAATGTCTCATCGGGTGAGTTCGATCTAAGAATACAGTTATCGGATGGTCACGAAGGCTCTGGAATCACAAGTGACAATTGGAGCGCCAACGCCATCCTGGTTGGTGCTACGGCCGCTGGGTCCTTGCGCTCCAGACCCTCTCAAGCGATTGTGAGCGGCGATGCTATTGTAATCAGAAGAGGTGGAGACTCACCGCCAGCACTCAGTGGAATTGGGCGAGAGAGCGCCTATGTATTTAGCAGTGACTTCGCCATCGGAATAGATCAGGTAGCTGGCGACGCTATTGCCTGGGCCTACTATCAAGGTCAGGAATTGGTCTCTAGCGACGCGATTTTGTCTCGACTTGAGGGTGGCTTCTTACTGGATTTTAGACCCAGCTCTCCTCTATATGTTGAGGTAGTGACTTCAACGCCACACCTAGCATCTCAGCCTTGGCAACACTTGACATACCTAGAAAGGCTGGCTGGAGGAATACTCTTCAGTAGCCATGTCAGACGTACACGAGGCGGCATAGCTAGAATATACTTCCAAGAGGACAGCTACAGCGGAAGAGCCATAATTAACGTCGTTGACAGTGACTAACTATTCTGGGCGATAATAGACATTTACTGATCTGACATCAGTAAGGCCATCCTCATCCCTAGCCAAGACTACCACTAGGTTATCACCCTCTTCTAGATTAAGATCGGCGGTAAAGGGCAAGGACCTTACACCATCTCCTCCACCTTGGTAGAAAATCTTGTTCTCTCCGTGATAGATCTGCAAGTCTCGGATACCATGATCGTCATTAACAACCCCCGAAAGTACAGCTGTGGATGAGTTGACCGAAAGCTCTGGGGTTCTTGTTATCTCAAGCGCTGGGGGTGTCTGCTCCTCCCAAGAGTGCTCACTCCCGACCACTATTTCCAGCTCTTTCACCTGAGAAAAGAAAGAATAGAAGCCACCGCTCATAACCGCGTTGTAGTCAAACCTTACGTTGTCGCCAACCGTTAACTCTACTGGGAGAGCATTAATTTCGCTCTCCTCCCCTCGGATCTCAAACACTAAGTCAGCGAAGGCAGACTCGCCTGGCCCCAAAGTACCTAACTCTACAGTACCGACCTGGAGGTCCAGATCATGCCCAGCAAGATTCCTTAACTTTACAAACGGCTCGGCTGCTGCTCCTTCACCGCAATTGGTGACCTCCAATCTAAGGACAACGGTCTCTCCTGTCTCGGGGACCCCATCTCCATCACCGATTACTCCATCTACGCCAGAGTCCAAGATAACGCTAGTCCAGCTAAACGATGGCAATGCCGCACCTTCGATCTCTATTAGTTCAGAGTGTTCGCCAAATGACGTGCCACTTGCATCCTGAAAGTTAAAATTTAGTTCGCCCGTCTGAGCAGTGTAGCCCTCAATATTTCTCAGAGGTCTTCGCCATCGTCGTGTCTCATTCGGAGATATTTGCCCAAAGAAGAACTCCTCTCCATCCAACCACCCTAACGTCGACTCACTAACAGCCATAAGCTGATGAATAGGCGAATCGCTGTTGTTTGTGACTGCTAATTCTACAAATTGACCCTCCAGGCCAGACATGATGGTACCTCTATCGCCGAGGTTAATTTCGGCGCTAATCGAGTAGCTCTCAGGTTGTTCTCCAACGCTCCAGTCAATGTCGTGAATCTGAAAAGCATCAACTACTCGTTCCGTCTCACGAGACACGTACTCCTGGATCACCGATTCGGCGGCTTGTAGCATCTCAGCAGGCCTGTATGACGGGGCTGCCATTATAAGATCTCTTGCAAAATTAACCTCCCAGTCATTAGAGACGTCAACCTCATCTGAGAGCCTTTCTTCATCATCTGTACTTCTTAAGTATCTCAACGCAAAAGCAGAGTCAGAGCCAGCGATATCTACCCGTTCAAGGGCCCGATCAAGGTCGGCCTCCCGCTCTAGCCTGTCTCTCCAATATAAAGAGACAAGGGGGGTGACTTCGCCATCATCACTTGTATGCTGCTCGACTATGGAGGGCCTGAGTAGGATGTCAGGAGGGATCCCGACCGACTGAATACTCTGATCCCCTGGGGTCAAGTACTTGGCTATAGTTAATTTAAGACGAGACTCATCTCCATTAGGATAGAGGTTCTGGACTGAGCCCTTACCAAAAGTGCGCTCACCTACTATTACAGCTCTTTGGTGGTTCTTTAGAGCACCAGCGACTATCTCGGAAGCGGAGGCAGAGTGGGCGTTTACTAGCACTACCATCGGATAATCTGACTCAGTTCTCTCCGAGTGAGCCTCTGTCACCTCTCGACGGCTCTCCTCTACTGTCGAGACAAGAACCCCTTCATCTATAAAGAAATCGGCGACCTCTATCGCCTGATGAAGATACCCACCAGGGTTTCCTCTAAGGTCTAGAACCAACCCACCCAACGAACCGTGGTTTTCGCGCTTGAAGCTCGACAATAGGTTGGAGAGATCCCTAGCCGTAGCGGCATGAAAATTATCGATCTGTATGTAGCCAATTCCCCCATCCATCAAAACACCCTGAACTGGGTTCATGCGAATCGTAGCCCTCACAATAGTGAAGTCGCGCGGCTCCTCAAAACTCTCCCGGTCAACAGAGATTGTTACTGGCTCGCCAACCAGACCTCTTAGGCGTGAAACGGCCTCCTCCAAGGACATATTTACTGTGGACTCGTCATCTATTCTCAAAATACGGTCCCCTGGCTCTAGGCCGGCCCTGTAGGCTGGAGTATCTCTGAGAGGGTACTGTACTGAGAGCCTCCCCTCACGGATCCCTATCGTAATACCTAAGCCCCCAAACTCCCCTTGATTCTCTACCTCCATTTCTCGTGACTGCTCAGGCGGAAGCAACACTGTGTGGGGGTCTAAAGTCGAGAGCATGCCATTGATAAGCGCATACTCTACCTCTGGTCGAGAAACGCTCTCTTCTAATTGCTCATCCAGAATAAGCGCCACACGTTCTAATTGCTCCGCCATCTCATTTAGGCGGCCTATTGCTGGTAGCTCCATGGTCGTTGTATAGTTGTTCACCGAAACATGTAAGAGTGAGTCGCCTGGCGCATGGCGAAAGAGAACCTCTGGGTTCTCCCTTTCAACACGATTCAACGCTGCTCCGAACATCTTTTCAGGATCTATTCTGTCTGGATCTACATATCTATCCTCGACCAAGAACCTAACCCTTTGGAGCAGCCTCAGTGCGCTGAGCCTGTAGAAGCTCTTCCTCGAAGTCGCATCGATCTCATCATGAGATGATAAAAGGGGTGCTATTGAGGGAGCATCGGCTGTGACGTCACTAGCCCCAAAGGCCAGAGAGATCATCACTATTTGAGCTGCTAATTTCTTCATTATTCCCTCTAAAAAGACAGAGTTTTCTCTACACACCTGCGAGCTTGCCACAGTTATGTATTTAACGATACCCCTTGACGAACACTTGTCGAGCTTGAAACTTCCTTAGCGAAAATAACCATGTGACAATTTAGAAATTCGCTTCCCGACCATTCTCAAGATAAACGACATGAGAACGTACATTCCCTTCAAAAAGTGAGCTATGGCTCTAAAAATCTCCTGTCCTCACTGCTCTCGCCGTCATGAACTGACAGCACCATACCCTCTACCTGGTAGTGAGGTGCACTGCTGGTGCGGGCGTGGACTTTCTATCTCTTACCCAGCAGGGCTCGTGGAGAGATTACGAGCAAGGGGTATGAAGTTCCAAGGAGACGAAGACGAGGAGCCACAGGAAGACTCGGGGATCGATGTCTTAGAAAAGACGCCGACTGCTCCAATTCCTCAGCCTCACCCAGATGCCCTATCTAACCTTCCAAAATTAGATGAATGGGAAAAGCTGCCCACCCAAGAGACCGACAAACCTGGCAATATTGGTGAGAGCAACAGTGAGGCTGCTGACGATGATGAAACCGTCATAATGAAGGGCAGAGAGGCCGCTATAGAGCTTGTTAAGATGGGGGCTATCGGCTCTGATTATGACAGGGCTACCGCCTCTGACGGGAACTCCATTACAACATCTGCAATGGGAAAAGACGCGCCTGGAAACAGGGAGGCCGCCGACAGTGACGGAGGGAACTCAGAAACCACCGCCGACATGGGTGACAAGGCCCCACAGAACAGACCAATTCCCCAAAACGACGGCATCAGAAGCGCTAAGCGTGATCTAGTAGAAAATACGGCGGACATGGGTGAAGAGGCGCCAAGAAACGCCCCACCTCAACCACCCAAGCCAAAAAAACCAGCCAAATTTTGGCACCGAAAATGGTTCAAGTGGGCTGCTGGTATAGCGGTTGGAGGTACTCTAGCGGGCTTACTCGGACTAATGGGACTTTTTTGGTTTTACGGTCGCAACCTTCCTGGTGTCGACGACCTCGAAAATTACCGGCCAGCGACCGTAACAATAATCAAAGATTACGAAGGTCGAATCATGGGAGAGATATACCCTGTCCCCCGTCGAGGCGAAGAGAGAGAGGAACGAAGGTATGTCGTTGAGCTAGATGGGATTCCTCAACACATTCAAGACGCCTTTGTAGCCTCAGAAGATGCAAATTTCTGGAGCCACGACGGTGTCGACTACATGGGTATCGTCCGCGCAATGTTGAGAAACATAAAGGCAGGCGGAGCAGCCCAGGGTGCCTCTACAATCACCCAGCAAGTCGCTAGAAACTTCCTGTTGACCAGACACCGCGATGAATCGGGTGGCTTCAACAAGTCTATAGGAAGAAAAGTAGCCGAGATGATCCTCGCCCACAGGATGGAGGAGATCTACACAAAGGATTTCATCCTCTACCTATATCTTAACGAGATCTATTTCGGGTCAGGTGCTTACGGCGTAGAAGCAGCCTCTAGAACGTACTTCGGACATGGTATCGCAGACGCTACGTTGGCAGAGGGCGCTATCCTTGCTGGACTACCACAGAGGCCCAGCGGGTACTCGCCCCACAGAAACTGGCCAGCAGCGAGAGCCAGGCAAGAGTATGTAATAGGCCAGATGATAGCAAAGGAGCTTATCACTGTTGAACAGGGTGAAGCTGCGTTGCTTGAAGAGGTGTCAATTATAAGGACACCTAATCCAACTAGGATACTTGCCCCGCATTTTACTGAGCATATACGACGATACCTAGTAGAGAACTACGGATGGGAGCGAGTATATCAAGAGGGCATGGTTGTAAGGACAACTTGTGACCTAGACCTTCAACAAGTGGCACAGACAGCGGTAATAGAAAACGTGACGAGGGTTGACCAACGACTCGGGTGGAGAGGCGACGTCGAGACCCTAGAGAGCGAGGTTGCTATAGACGCCTGGAGAGCCGAGGCGGAGCAGGCGCTCAGAGAGCACGACCAGTTCCTCGCTGACAACGCAAGAAGAACACCTGTCCCAGACCACTCTACATTGAGGGCTGGAGTAAGGTATGAGGCCGTCGTCACGGAGGTTGAGGAGAGGCACGCTGTAGTAGGCATCGGGGCGAATGAAGCAATGATTCCACTCTCTTGGACACTTTGGGGTTACGAGCCCAACACCGAGATATCATGGAGGCCACGAGTACTTAGAGACTTCAGGGACGCACTATCAATTGGAGATATTGTAGAAGTCACAGTTGAGGCCGTCGATAGCCAAGATTCAGAGCCACTAAATGGATACTCCCCAGCATTGAGCGGCACATTCGCTGCGGCAAGGCTCTACCAAGCCCCTAATCTTGAGGGTGCTATGCTATCTATGGATTTAAACAACGGCGCAGTAAGGGCCATGGTTGGTGGCACCGATATCCACACGAGCGAATTCAACAGGGTTATTCAGGCACAAAGACAGGTAGGATCTACATTCAAGCCTATTGTATACAGCGCTGCTATTGCATCAGAAGAGTTCACTGCTGGCTCAATGATCCTGGATGCCCCTCTAACGTTTAATACCCTAAACGAGGAGCTCTGGAAACCAGCTAACTACGGGCAAGATTACCAGGGCCTAATAAGCCTCCGTAGAGCGCTAGCTCTCTCTAGGAATGTCTGTACTGTCAGAGTTCTAGACAGAATTACCCTAGACCCAGTCTTTGAACACGCTCAAAATCTCGGTATTACTTCGTTGAGAGAAGAAGACCGGAACCTAGCCATGGGCTTAGGAGCTGCGTCCCTCACAATGCTGGAATTGACTAGGGCCTATTCTGCCTTTGCAACCTACGGTAACCTAGTCGAACCTTACTTTGTCGAAGAGGTCTACGACCGCGACGGTGTTCTTATGGAGCAGCGAGAAGCACCATCACTCAACCCTGTCATTGAGCCTGCTGTCGCGGGAATAACCACTTGGTTGCTCCGTGAAGTGGCGAGATACGGCACTGGAGCGAGGAGCAACCAACTCGGGATAGAAGTAGCTGGCAAGACTGGAACAACAAACGACTTCAAAGACGGTTGGTTTGTGGGCTTTAGCCCCGACGTAATAACCACAGCGTGGGTCGGTTACGATCAACCAGCATCAATGGGTGTCTCGTCTACTGGGGGTGACATGGCCTTACCAATATGGATGGACTACATGGCTGAGGCACAACCTAGAGAAATCGCTAGGCGCTTCCCAACAATCCCCGACACCACAATGGTACCAATTGACGAATCAACAGGGCGAGTCGCTTCTGGTGGGCGTATGATGCCATTCTTAGCGGGAACAATACCCTCGGGTCCTGTCGTTGAAATAGGCCAACAGAGCGCAGAAGACCTCCTTACTATAGAATTTTAAAGAGCCCTTTTTATATGAAAACTAAATTAACAATGACAGTGCTTACGACGTGCACGCTCGTTTTTGCCTGTACAACGGAAACAGAAGAGGTGTACGACGCCTGTGAAGTCCGAATCGATCAGCCGCAACCAAACACAGCCTATTTTGGAGATCCCGTCAGCATTACTGGTCACCCACTGACTGAAGTAAGGGATACTGTTCTGCTAGTTGGCGGAGAGCCTAGTGATATTATTGATTTGAGCCGCCTAGATTGTGAGGCTTGTGACACATGTAGGTTGGACTCCGCTAATTGCTCTGCGTGTGGTGACTGTGATGAGTGTGACTCAGTCTGCAACAGCTGCGTGGAGTCGCTCACCTTCAACACCCCAAACCTACCAGCTGGTGAAGTCTACATATCGATCTACAACTTGTACGGTGCTTCAAATAATGTGGCACTTACAATTCTGGAGTCCGATAGCACAACTACTACCGACACCTCCTTTCCTAGTGATACTGGGGCTATAACGGATACAGGTGGAGGAGTTGATACAGGCATCACTACCGAAACTGATTCAACAGGAACACAATAAACCGACACTTTTTTTGCTCGGACTACCGCAGACATCGGATAGATGCTACATGATAGGCAAGAAATGCCTCAGGAGTCGAATACATGCGCTTTACTCTACTTACAATCTCATCCTTGGTAATAACAACAGTGTTCTCACCTGCCGCAATGGCTGGTGGTGTTGGACTAAATATTATCGGTGGTACACACTCTCACTCGGTTTACCTATTCGACTCTCAAAACGAAAAGTTTGAGGTGACCCAACATCAACCAGCAGTCGGCCTAGGGCTCGAGGTGCTGCTAGGCGACAGAGATGACGACCTCCAAGGTGTAATGAAGTTCTCTTGGATCTCAAACTCACCAGCGAACCATGAAGGCATAAGTACTCCAGAAGGATTCACTGGCGAAGTTAACGAACAGACTCAGATGTCTGGCAGGTTTAGTTGCGACGAAGAGGGAAACCCACAAGAATTCCTCAACGACTTCCAGGCGTGCGGACTTGAAAATGTAGCCACAGCTAGCGCTGGCCTGCAGTGGCGTGTTTGGGGAGACAGTGATGCCCTAATGGCAACCGTTACACCGTCCATTGGGGCTGCCGTAATGACAGCAGACAGCTGGGAATACCTTCAAGTAGAAGTGGCGCCTGGTATTCAGTACGCCTTCTCTGATGAACTCTTCTTCCAGGCGGAGGTTGCAGCTCAGCTTAGATTTAGAAAGAGCGGATCTTTCGGTGTGACAAGCTACACTGGCTTCCGCTACATGTTTGATTAGGTCTACAGTGCCGCTGGTCATACGTTGGCCAATGAAAACACCTATATACGCCATATGTTTAGCTGCGCTAGTCAGTTGTCAGCAGCACAGTGAGTGGTACGAAACACTAGAACCTTCTGGTCCTTGCTATGAGGCGAACCTAAGAGACGGTCTCGTAGAGGAATCTTCTGTGGAGACCCGCGCTGTTTTCGACTGTCTCAACCAAAGCGGAAACCTAGAACCTCTATCTGCGCTCATCGCTACAACTGACCAGACTAATCGAACTGGAGAGATTAACAATCTAGCTTTTGCAAGCGTGTTGAACTCTACAATATCGACAGGACTAGACCCCTTCTCAATGATCGCAGCGGCTAGCGATATCTTGAGACAAAACAACAATGAAATCTCAGAGATTTTGCAGGCGTTTGTCGAACAGGTCTACGGAGTACCCTTTAGTTCAATAGACGGCTCTGAAACGAGCCTCACTCTAGAAAACGGCACCCTCGCACCTATAATTAGGGCAACATCACTAGCAGCGTCTGCGCTACTAGACGAGGAGTTGTCTGCTTTAGCACCAGTTAGAGACGCCCTTACCTCTGAGTTTACACTAGCCGCTGTCCACACCCTGCTAGGAGCTGTTGGCGGTTCTAACGAGGCCTTGAGTGCCAACATAGGCCGACTGCCAGAGCTTATAGGAGACCTGCTTGAGCGATCACAGAGCCCAGAGAACGATGTCTGGGACGGTACGTCGGGCGACTCTATGGTAGATTTCATTACAGGGTTCCTAAATGGTAGCGACGGGAACGGCACCTCTTCTATCCAGGCATTCAATACGCCACTAAACCGAATAACTGGAGACACAACTCTGGGTGGGGCTATTGAGGAAGTCATAGCTGAGCTCAGCGAAGAGAACAAGCTACACAGTATCGGGCTACAACTCCAATACCTAGCGAAGGTCGATGCTACTGGTGGCACACTCACAATGGGTGAGGATTCAGCTTTAGTCTCTGGGCTTAGGCTTTTGAGTAATGGAAACCAGTCTTTCGATTGCTCACTAGACCTCTGGATTACCGACATAGATTTCTCCTTCGGGAACTTCTCAGAGACACTTCTCAGAACCTTCTCAGAAGAGGGTTCTGCTCAAACGGGCGTGGACCTAGTCTCATCTATGCTAGATATTGGTATCTCTGAGTCTATTCTGAACCTTTTGGCTGACTCAGGCCTATGCCCTGCCTTTGATCGCGAGATGGTAGGCGACCTGAACTCCATTGATCGCCTAAACGACCCAGAAACCTCAGATCTACTCTCAGTGTCTGTCGAGATAATCTCTGCCGTAGATCAGAGTGGCAACAGTTCAAAGCTGTCTGAATTAGTAGAGTTAATGTCTGTACCTGAGCGCCACGGCTGGAACCAACATACCTCCGAGCTTCTACGAGATACTGCTGGAACCTTATTAGTGGAAACTGGAATAGAACTTGTCGAGACCATAGTCACATCACCAGAAAATATCGACCAGAGTAATTTTCCTGAAGGCGCTGGAGTCTTAGAATTTAGAGATATCTGGCGAGCAATAAAAGCCTCGACCGACACCGCTTATGATGGAACTAGCGGCATATTGGCTCTTGAGGCCCCGCTGGTAGCGTTCATTAATAGCGGAGAGGTTAGCTCGGCCTCAGAAAACCTAGCAGAGATTCTAACGGACCCTAATTCAACCTCCCGAAGTGCAATGAACTGGCTTTCTGAGTTAGTGGAATACAGCCCAGAATTGACTTGGTTACAAAATATTTCCGATACACTTCTGACAGAGGAAAACACAAGGAACATGTCCTTATTATTGGAAAACGAACCTGTTATATCAACACTAACAACAGGTCAAAACGGTGAAGTTAGCCCTTTAGAATGGATCGCTGACCTTCAAATAACAGGCGCATTTAGTAGCGTAATCTTCCTAACTGACTGGCTGCTCAAGACTATGGGCGCCGAAACAACCAGTGAATAGAGGTAAACATCGATGTCTGACATTCAATACAGCTCACTGCCAAGACCTTACGGTGAGGTAGAACACAGCTATGGGGACTCAGTTCACATACTATCCCAACCATGGGCAATGACCATTTTGGACCAATTGTGCTCGCCAAGCACAACACAGCCCGCGGTTAACGAGCTGGTCGAGCAGGCATTTGGCTGGCTAATGACAGAGGTCGCGAGCAGAGAGTTGGCAGTTAAAACTGTAGAGTCCGCCACCAGAATGGCTCCTTTACACCCAGAAGAGGGTGTATACAGGGGCGAAGTAATAGCAAGAGATCAACCAGCGGTAGTTGTGGACATAGCAAGAGCGGGTATCATCCCTGGGCTTGTGTTCTACAACCGCCTGAATCACCTGCTAGAACCAGCAGGGGTCCGCCAAGATCACATATTTATGAACCGAGTCACAGATGAATCTGGTCAGGTCATAGGTGTAAACCTCTCTGGCAGCAAAATCGGAGGTGATATCGAAGGCGCCACAGTGCTTATCCCCGATCCGATGGCTGCAACTGGTAGCTCTATCGCATCTGTTCTTCGCATGTACAAAGATACTATCGAGGGAACGGCTCGACGGATAATAGTCGTGCACCTCATCATTACTCCAGAGTATGTAAAGCGAATTACTGAAGAGTTTGAAGACGTTCAAATATACGCAATACGTCTAGACAGAGGCCTCTCTCCAAAGTCTGTTCTTCAGACAAAACCTGGGCAGGTCATTAGCGAGGAGAGAGGGCTGAACGAAAACCAATACATCGTCCCTGGAGGGGGCGGACTAGGAGAGGTGATTAATAATGCTTGGGTATGAGGCACAACTAGCCAGAACAACAACGCTCATCGACGAGGCGAGCCTTCAGGCCAGAATAAAAGAGCTAGGCGCTCAAATTCGTGCCGATTATGACGGGCAAACCATCACATGTATAGGTATTCTAAAGGGTAGCTTTCCATTTATGGCCGATCTAATTCGAGCGATAGACGGGCCTGTTAAGTGCGAATTCTTAGGGGTCTCAAGCTACATGGGTAAAACCAGCTCATCTGGCGAGGTCCGAATCACTCACGACCTACGCCAGACCATAGAAGGCCAGCACTGCCTACTTATAGAGGACATAATAGATACAGGGCTTACGATGGAATTTCTGCTCAACATCTTACAAGTCCGCAAACCTGCCTCTCTTAAGGTCGCATCGCTATTAGACAAGCCCGCCAACAGAAAGGTAGACGTCAACGTAGATTACGTTGGGTTCACAATCCCCGATGAGTTTGTAATCGGGTATGGACTCGACCTAGATGAACTCTTTAGAAACCTACCATATATAGGAGTCTATTCACCATGAGCCACATAACTAGGAAGGTCATTAAGACTGAGAGCGCCCCTTCTGCTATTGGTCCATATTCACAGGCCATAGTTGCAAATGGCGTGGTCTACTGCTCAGGTCAGATCCCATTAAACCCGAAAACAGGCGAGCTGATTACAGGGAGCATTGCAGAACAAACTAGGTTGGTACTAAACAACTTAAGGTCAGTTTTGGAAGCCTCTGGCTCTAGTATGGATCAGGTGGTAAAGGCTGGAGTTTTTCTGAAAGACCTTTCAGATTTCAATGATATGAACAAGGTCTATGGCGAATTCTTCCCTACAGACCCACCAGCTAGAGCCTGTGTAGAGGTCTCAAGATTACCCAAGGATGTAGATGTTGAGATTGACTGCATCGCGCTAGTTCTGAGCTAACTATCTACGGCGACGCCTTGTGCCTCGACCCTTTCCTGGTTCAGTACTTTCACTAAAGTCAGTGATGATCTCAATCCACTCTTTACCGTAAAGTTCAACCTGCCAATTTCGAATGTCTCTTAGCTCAAGTAGGCCCTCTTCTGTCTTTGGACGCCAGCCCGCCAGTGTCTTCAATTGAGCATTAGATGCCACCATTGCCCCTGGCAACGACCCATCGCTCATCATTTTGGTTCTCCACCCCTTTAACTTCTGAAAAAGCCGCTCAGCATCTCTCCCACCAAAGGGGGCCTTTATCGTTTCCTCGCTACCTTTTCGCCTAGACCTAGCGTCAGGGAGAGGGCTCTCATCAGCTAAACCATCTTCGATCGCCTTAATCATGTCTGCACCATGGCGCTTAACCATGGTTGACCCAGCCCTCACCAGACCCTTTAGTTCAGATAAATTAGATGGTTGTTTTCTAGCAAGGAGTAACAGAACCTGGTTTGGGATCACTTTGTATGGAGGCCTGTTGGCTTTCGCTGCGCACTGATCTCGATAAACAAACAGTTTCCTAAGAATTCTAAGGCTGTCGTCATCCATTCCACTAGAGTTCTTGATCCTAATAAAATCATCTGGATCGAAGTCCCTGTGAGTCCACTCCCTATTCTCTAGAAGACTAAACTCCTCCTCTGCTATCTCAAGCCTATCTAGAGCTTTTAACTTTACCGTCAACAGCTCCCTAAGCGACAGTAAAAAATGACTATCTCCTCGGGCATATGCAAGGTGTTCTGGCAGTAAAGGACGCAGAGACCAGTTGTAACGCTGATATTTCTTATCCAGCTTCACCCCAAAGAAAGTGTTCACTAAATCAGCTAAACCAACACGAGGAAGGCCTAAGATCTGACTTGAGACCATGGTGTCAAAGATGTTTCGTATCTGTACCCCAAGGTCTCGCTTCATAGAGACCACATCATAGTCCGCGCCATGAAAGATCTTTACGATCTTTTCGTCCTCGAGAATTGCGCCAAATGGAGACATGTCTCCAACCTGAAGTGGATCTATAATATAGTCATTATTTCTATCCGATACCTGTATAAGACAGAGCTTCTCTGTATATGAATACATAGAGTCGGCCTCTGTATCGACACCCAATACGGGTTCCTTAGCTAACTGAACGCAGACCTCTTTTAGGGTCTCCGTGTCGGTCACCATTATCAGTGGGGTATCTTGCAATTATCTCTCGTGGTGTTCCCAAGCCCCGCCGAGATCGTAACGCAGAATAGAGACAGTTACAACAGATCAGTGCCGTATCTCAAAATTTTACGCCCCTAATATTAAATATATTATCGAAGACTAGTGACAACACCTACCAAATCAAGGTTATCGTTCATGAGTGGAAATGATTAACAAAGATACACCAACAGAGACAAACACTGTTCTTACTCATCGGGTTGTCTTAACCCTGGGAGGTAATGCGCTGATCAGGCCTGATGAGGTGGGTAGCGTTAAGGAACAGTGGAAAAGAGCTATTGCTTTGGCCAAATCGATTGCCAAAATGCCCCCTACTCTACAATTAGTAATTACTCATGGTAATGGCCCCCAGGTAGGCAGGGTTCTGCTCCGCTCCGATCTGTGTGCAGAAGAGATACCGCCTATTCCAGTCGACTTAGCAGTAGCCAACACACAGGGAGAGATCGGCCTAATGCTACAGCAGGCTATTGACTCCGTTGGGAGACGTGAGGCTATCGCTGTACTAACTCAGGTTATCGTCAACAAAGACGATCCAGGGTTTATAGACCCAACCAAATTTATAGGTAGCTACTACAGTGAGGATGAAGCCAAGCGCCGTGCTGACCTTCTCGGCTGGACAGTAAAAGAGGACTCTGGAAAGGGCTGGAGGCGCGTCGTTCCATCACCTGAGCCCATTGAAATCGTGGAGCAAAAAGCTATAGAGGCTCTTTTGCAGAAAGGGTTCACCGTTATAGCCTGTGGTGGTGGAGGTGTGCCTGTCATTGCTAAATCTGACAGACTTAGAGGAGTAGAGGCTGTTGTTGACAAGGATCGAAGCTCTGCTCTATTGGCCCACAAAATTGGAGCCAAAACCCTAGTCTGCCTGACTGGAGTAGACGAGGTTATGCTTGATTTCAACAAGCCCTCAATGAGAGCATTAAGGGAAATCTCAATGGACGATGCTTATAGATACCTTGAGGAGGGACAATTCCCTCCAGGGTCAATGGGCCCCAAGATTCAGGCCGCGCTACAATTCCTCAAGGTAGGTGGTAGTGAGGTGATTATCACCTCACCAGAGTTACTTGAAGAGGCTCTGGTAGGCAAGCGGGGAACTCGTATCATTCGCGAGCCAGGCGTAACTATTTAGCGACCTTGACGCATAGGTTCCTAAGCGCGTCTCGGCGGTTCTCAAAAGTCTCCGCCCCCCACTTGTCCACTATTGTTGCAGTTGTCTCAAGCGAACCTATTACGTTACCAAATACGTAATCAGCATCAACTCGCTCCAAGAGCTTCTTGGCAATGCCCACTAGCTGTTCAGCTGAGGTGTTTGGACCAGCCGCCTTAAACCCAATCAGCCGACATTTTGGTGCCCACCTCTTAATATGGTCTATAATTTTGGGGGCTCTTTTTAAGCTAATGATCAGCTCTCCACTCCCAGAAGGGATCTTGCCCTGCTTTGGTTCTGTCTCGTAATCTCCAACAGCGGCGGCGTGGATGATTACACCACTTGGATTCTGTCCCACCCACTCTGCCATGCGTGTCATCAAATCACGAGTCGTCCCGAATTCTTCCTTTGAGATACCCTCTCTAAGCCGAAGACACGCCTCTGGAGATCCCAACACATGGACATTGCAATCGAACTCTTCTAATAAATGCTCCGCTATCATCGCACCAGTGCGCCCAGACGAATAGGCAGCTAAGTGACGCATAGAATCAATAGGATTTCGCGTGGACCCTGCTGTAATAAGGACGTTTCTACTCACTTTAGCTCCTTTAGCTTTTGCTCTGTTCTGCGAGGCTTAACAAACGTGATACACAAGTCGAGCATTTCAGAGGTATATTCCAAAGGACTCATCCTTTATAGGGTATAAAACACGTGACTATTTCAGAAATTAAAGCAACAGCTGAAAAGCTCCAAGCTCGGTTTGGTCCAGCTCCTTCTACAGCTATCATCTTGGGAAGCGGATTAGGTAGACTAACTGACAGCCTAGAAAGAGCCGACAGCGCCGCATACGGTGAGGTTGGGCTCCCACAGACGGGGGTGGCTGGCCACGCGGGTAGGATCTTTATCGGGGAGATGAAAGGCAAAAGGGCAGCTCTGCTTTCAGGGCGGGTACACGTCTATGAGGGGGGGCCCATCTCTAGGGTCGTTCACGCCGTTAGGTCATTAGTAATTTGGGGAGTTAAGCGAATCGTTCTAACAAATGCAGCTGGGGCTTTAGATGTAAATCGACCTACTGGCTCCTTAATGCTCATGAAGGACCATATTAATTACATGGGCGTCAACCCACTTGTTGGGGCAAACATACCTGAATTGGGGACTAGGTTCCCAGACATGTCTGAAGCCTACACACCAGAACTTAGAAAGGACGCGCTAGAAGCCGCAAAGGTATTAGGAATTGAGCTGACAGAGGGTGTCTACGTTGCGACAACAGGGCCATCATATGAGACCCCTGCAGAGATTCGTATGTTCGCTACATTTGCAGACGCGGTTGGTATGTCTACCGCACCTGAAGCGATCGCTCTATCTCATATGGGAATACCTATAATGGGTGTGTGTATGATCTCAAATCCAGGTGCAGGCCTAGGGGACTCACCGCTAAATCACGAAGAGGTTCGAGATGCAGCAAAGGTTGCTGGTGGGGTCTTAGCAAAACTGTTGACTGAATTGGTTGGTAACTGGACATGAGCAAAAAAGAGCTAAACAGTGACGACTCAAAACTTATTGAGGCAGCTAAAACAGCAAGGTCTAAAGCCTACGCTCCTTTCTCAAAGTTTTATGTTGGCGCTGCTGTGCTGACAAGTACAGGCGAAATATTCACTGGGTGTAACGTAGAGATATCTAGTTACTCTCTCAGCTGTTGTGCAGAGCGTATCGCGGTGTTCAAGGCGGTGTCTGCAGGTCACTCGGAATTACTGAATTGCGCAGTTGTTACAGATACAACCCCTCCAGCATCACCGTGTGGGGCATGCCGTCAGGTCCTATCAGACTTCTCATCAGATTTACGACTTCTGCTCTCGAACACGGATGGCGAAGTGAGAATTACAGAGCTAAAAGAACTTCTTCCTCATGCATTCAAGCCTGCTGAAGTTCTTAAAAAGCTAAATCACAATAGTTGAACAGAGGATGGTACTTCGGCCAAATAGAATAGGCTTGCTAGGTGTTTTAGCATTAGCTGGGTGTGGAAACGTTGCTGACGAGCCCGACACAGCCACATACGAGAGCCCGCTGGCTTTCTATAGGGCTACGTTCGAGCCTGTGTTCAAACACTCTGGAGCCTTGTGGGCTGGCGTTGCGCTACTAGATTACGACAACGACGGCCTCTTGGACATATTCCTACCAAATGGCCTCTCTCATCCAGACTCACTCTACAAAAACATGGGTGACGGGCACTTCCAAGACGTATCTAATGAGGCTGGGTTCACCTCTACTGATCAGCACGGGCCAGTGGTCGCGGGGGACATTGACAACGACGGCGATACAGACTTAATCGTTGCTACGGAATGCTCCTTCGCCACACTAGACGAAGACGGTGCTGCTATCGCTGATGGCGATACCACGATCTACATTAATAACGGCGATGGGACCTTCGAGGAGAGGGGGCTTCCCTCAAACATCTCATCATCACTTAGTTACTGTCCTATATCCCTTGATTTGGCTGACATGAACAATGACGGCTCTTTGGATCTGGTCACCTCAAACGGACTAGACCTAGACCAAGCGTTCCCATGGATATACCGAAAAGAGGTCCGAGAGGCGGTTGATCATATACTGCTAAACAGCGGAGATGGAAACTTCTACACCACGATGCCTATACACAACCAAGTAGACGGAGGTGATCCAGATGGAACCATGGACGACAATCTGGACTTTCAATACGTGACATTTTCATCCGTAATGATGGATGTAGATGGTGATGGGCAGACTGACAGGATTACAGGGTTCGGAGGCGGGCCATTAACCGTTTATACCCAAGAGGAAGCAGGTACCCTTAGAATTGAGCCTGATCTATCCGAGGTCGGTGAAGGCCTTTGGATGGGGTTGGCTGTCGCAGACTTCAACAGAGATCAGAACCTTGATATCTACGCCACCAACCAGGGTCTTAGTCCATTAATTGCAGGCTACGACAATATCCCTGAGAGCCCTCTCGACCCCGAAATAGAAAGTGTGGTCAACCCCTTTCATACTATCATAACGCTAGACAGCGAAGAAGGTCTCCTTGAGACTGAGACTGACCTATACTCCGAGGGTACCTTGAGTGGTGATCTGTTTGATGGATTTATCGAAGACGGGCAACTGAAATACCCCGAATGGGTCAACCCAGAGAACCTAATGAGATTTGGGTGGGCTTGGGGGGCTGCCGTCCTTGACGTAGACGCCGATGGCTGGAGCGATGTGGTTTTCAACGGAAACAACTGCTCAGCACCAATGGATATTATATGGAATGAGGAGAGAGGGGCTGGACCTGGGGGGCTACTTCTAAACAGGCAGGGCGAGGGCTTCGATGACATTACGTGGGAGGCTAATGTCGCAAACATCGACAGTCTGGGACGCTACCAAGATGGAAGAGGCGTGGCTGTAGGTGACCTAAACAACGATGGCTATAGCGACATAGTTTTCGCCAACCGAACCTACAACCCGACCCAATCCGACCCGCTAGCCCAAGAGAATGGTGTTCCGCTAGTTTTTCTGTCAAAGGAGAGAGAGGGTAATTGGCTTAAGCTAGACTTCATAGGGACAACAAGTAACAGAGATGGTCTAGGGACGATTACAACTGTGACTTCTGAGACTGGTGAGATACAAACTCTTCCTTTTGGGGTTGGGGGAGGCACAAATTCATCAAGCGAACGAATTTTAACCCTCGGTGTGGGAGACTCAGAGTACGTTGACCTTGAGGTAAGATTTCCATCTGGTATAGTAGTAAACATCATGAACCAACAAGTAAATCAGCTGATTCAGGTTGTGGAGACTGAGCAGTGATCTGGTTTAAGCTTTTTACTATTATGGCCTGCGGTGGAGGTGTGGAGGGGACCACAGATTCTTTTGTTACCACCACAGAGACCTCAACCAACGACAGCTCAATTGAGCCAATATCATACGAGTCTGCAGAGGTATGCGGAGAGTGCCACATTCGCCAGTACGAGGAGTGGCGAACTTCAATGCATGCATATGCCGCTATAAGTCCTGCATTTGATGCTCTGGCACAGAAGGCTTTCAGAGATACCTCTGGAGAGATTGGAACCTTCTGTACTGGGTGCCACTCTCCCTTTGGTACAGAAGAGGGAGAGCCTGGCTCAACCGTCGCTTCGGAAAGGAGTAGTTTGTCGCGTGAGGGGGTAAGCTGTGATTATTGCCACAGCGCGGTAGCCCACTCTGGTACGGTGGGTAACAACAACCTAGTCATTGATGAGTACGGTGGTGCTCAGGGCCCATACTCTGCAGAATCCAACGAAAGTCATATGTCGGAGGAGAGCGACTTTATTCAATCTCCTGAATTCTGTGGTTCCTGTCACGATGTATTTAATTTCCCAGGCATACGCCTTGAAGAGGCCTACACAGAATACCTGGTCAGCCCCGCAGCAGAGGAAGGGGTTAGGTGCCAAGATTGCCACATGGGAGTGACGCCTGGTATCAGCGGCGAAAGACCTTGGGGACAGTCAGCTGAAGGGGCCGAAGGAGACTATCCCGACAGAGAGCTAACCAGTCACTACTTCACGGGACCAGACTATTCACTAATTGACGAATTCCCATATCCTGACGACCTCGAGGCTAGCGCTGCTGAGCAGGAGGCCTCTCTTGAACGGTCACTGACACTTCTAAAAAATGGCGCCAAGATAAGCGCAATAGATATTAGACAAGACCCAGAACATCTACGAGTCAATGTGGCTATAGCCTCCTTAGTAAATGGGCACAGTGTTCCGACTGGATTCTCTTCGGAGAGGCAGATGTGGGTCGAATTAATTGTTATAAACAACGCAGGAGAGACCGTTTTTGAGTCTGGCACACTCGACGAAAACGGTGACCTTAGGGATAGACACAGCGCCATGGTTCACGCTGGAACCGCAGAGCTAGACGAGCAACTGGTAAACTTTCAATCCCGCAATCTTATCCGACACGGAATTCAAGATGAACTGGAGATCGAAGAGACAATATTCCCAACTGACGCTAACTACATTGAACGTATGGGGCTAAGGCCTAACGAAGAGAGGATATTATCTTACACATTCTACGCTGAACCAGATGAGTCGCTATCGATCAGCGTTCGACTCAGGTTCAGAAATTTACCGCCATACCTACTAAGGGCTCTACAGGTAGACTATTTAGTCCCGAGGCTACACATCTTTGATATAGACTCTAGAAGTGCAAGCTGGCAATGAAAACCCTAGCTATAATTTCAGCTATTCTTTGTGGGTGTGGAGGCGAAAATGTAGACAGCGGCATCGTCACTGATACCTACATGGATCAAGAGTTCTGTGAGAACCCTGAGTATGGCGGCACAGTATCAGGGACCCCAAATTGTAACGACGGAATTTGTGAGATACCCGCTGGCTCGTTTTGGATGGGCTCCACAACTGGTCGTGACGACGAATGCCCCCCAAGGATAGTCGAGCTATCTAGCTTCAAGATAGACCAATTAGAGGTCTCGAGGGGTGAATACGATCTATGTGTTGAGGATGGGGGATGTGAGGCCAGGCCATTAGAGTGCGGAGTTCCCAGCGATGAGTGGGACTCAAGCATGTTGCCAGCCACATGCGTTGACCACGCACAGGCATCCACCTACTGTGAGTGGGCTGGAGGAAGGCTTCCGACTGAGGCGGAGTGGGAGCGCGCTGGGGGTGGAGATGACGGGGTCAAGTGGGCGTGGGGAAATCGCTCTCCAACTTGCGACGACGCCAATTTTAGGTTCGTATCTTGGTACTGTCACACTAGCGTAATTGAAGTTGGTCACTACCCGAATTCCATAAGTCCATGGGGGCTCCTCGACACCGCTGGAAATGCCTGGGAGTGGACTTCCGACTACTATGACAGCGACTACTACACATATGCGGATAATATCGATCCACTGGGCCCTGAGTTATGTTCACTCTCTAAGAATCAAGAACGGGGCGAGTGTCATCACAGGGTTATCAGGGGCGGCGCTTTCAACACCACAGAAGATACAACCACTAGCTCTGAGAGAAGCTTCGCTCACGAAGATGCAGCTGATGATAACATAGGGTTTAGGTGCGCTCACCTCTGAATGAAGGCCGAATAAGACCGACAGACCATTTAATGCCTACACAAATGTATAATTGGAGTAGCGATAACTACTATGGCGAGAGCCTTTATTGGCTCTTCACTTCGTCTAAAAGCCGCTTTAGATCTCTAAGCCGAAACGGTTTAGATAGAAAACCATTCATTCCTGAGTCCATACAACGACAGCGCTCTTCTATGCGTACGTCGGCGGTTATCGCATAGATAGTTGTAGGCTTGAGCTTCTCCTTGTCCTCGATCTCTCGCCACTCAATAGTCGCCTGCACACCATCTTTTTGAGGCATATGTAGATCCATCAAGACCAAATCGAAACCTCCACTGCTTTTTTCAGCCTCCAGTGCAGATATGGCGCTGTTAGCGCAAGAGGCCACGGTTACGTCCGTATCCAGAATGTTCAAGTACTCTGCGAAAAGCTCCTGGTTGACAAGGTCATCCTCAACCAACAAAACCTTCAACAGGGAGGTCTTAGCGACCTCTGTCGATTTATCTGTAGTCTCCATAATAAAGGTGTCACATGATATTACTATCAAATCAAGAGCTTCTTACTATATTAGCCGACAACTGGTCAAGAATACACAGTCCACAAATATGGTAAAACAAAAGCTGATTGACACTGGGCTTTACCCAACAATATACTGAACATCTGTTCAGGTATTACTATGTCATCAACTCAGAGAAAACGCCTTTTAGTGGCTTGGTTGCCAGCCTTTAGACTAGAGCGATGTGGCTGGAGTGCAAGAGAACCAGTAGCCCTTGTTAATAGAATTAACGGCACTTTAATAGTGTTATCAACAACCCCATCTGCTGCCAAAAGAGGAGTTGTAAAAGGGATGAGCGCCACCGAAGCTCGAGCCCTAATCCCAACTCTACACCTAGAACATCGAGAGTCACCTAAACCTGAGCTAGTAGACTTAGAGTCACTATCTAGGTGCTTTGAGATACTAGGACCCACCTACAGAACTCTTGGAAACGAGAGTATTGCTGTAGAGCTCTGCGAGGGTGTGCTAGGCGGAGAGAATGCATGTGTAGAGGCCGCTGTAGATACACTCCGTCAGATGGGGCACATCTCAGTTGTAACAGTAGTCGATGGTGACAGGTGCGACGCTGAATCTGCAGCGCTAGGTTTAGCTATATGGAGAAACAGACACGCTGTAATACCTCCGAAACGTCTATCAAACGCTCTCTCAGAGATCCCTCTGGAAATATTAGCACCACTGCTTATGCAAAACAGCACTCTGGCAAACCGACTAAACACCATGGGTGTTACAACAGCGAGTGATTTCTCTAAACTTCAGGCTGCTGCGATAGCTAGGAGATTTGGAGATGAGGGTTTACGACTACTCAAGATGGTTCGTGCCGATAGAACATCTCAACCACCTCCACCAAATAGACCCCCCGACCTACCCTCTCTTTATCGAGAACTAGATAGCCGCGTGACCACAACGACCGCCCTTATGCCTCATATCAAAGAGCTTGTTAACTGTCTGGCTGCTCGCCTAGTGGCCAACGAACAAGCAGCTACACAAATTCAACTGAACTTTAAGCTAGAGTCAACCCCTGACTCGGTAATGACCATTCGGACTGTTAGGCCTTGGAGGAGGGCTAGCACAATACTAAGCCTTATAAGCCAGCGCCTGGAGCAGTGGAGCCTAAACGAGGTGATAACGGCTCTAGAGCTCAAAGTTATACGCAAGGTAAGGTGGTATGGCTCACAGCCCTCTCTACTACACTATAACGTCACACAAAAAGAGCCCCTTGAGGAGCTTGTAATTAGGCTCGAAGATACTCTAGGAGAGAGTAAAATGTTTCGGCCCAGGCGAACATCATCACACAGACCCGAAGCTGCCTGGAAAGACATAGGCCCTGCTGAATCAGGTCTTACAAATGATTTAGTACGACGACCATCAGTGATACTCCCTAGACCAGAGACTATAGGTGTGGAGTTTAAGTTTGGCCCGCGTCATGTAGAGCTAGATGGTCGCTGGCTAGAGGTCAGAGGTCGCATGGGACCTGAGCGCATATCTGGCGAGTGGTGGAGTGAGGAACATTACTCAAGAGACTACTGGCAGCTTGAGCTAAATGACGGGAGGAGACCTTGGATCTTTCATGACAGAAGACAAAATGAGTGGCGACTTCATGGTTGGTTTGAATGAATAGTCACACAAACCAATTCACTAAACAGTAAAAACCCCTAAGGCCAACGAATATACCCCTACAAAAACACAGAACCAGCCAGCCCTTCTGTGCCATCTCAACCTAGTATCTTTTATAGCCGCAGCCTCTGAATCACCCTCATCTCCGAGATCTCTATAAATGGATGCCCCTACCCTCAGAAACAGATCTGGAAGAGCCAACATTAAAACCCCGAAAACAAGCAGAGCAGCGCCAGCCACAGCGTCCTGAGAAGATAGCAGCTCCATCATAGTGTTTTGCTCTCTTTATGGGATATCAAGAAAAAAACTCCTGCTAATATCAACCCGATTGGCGGTTATGCTGCAAGATTATAACCACATCGCAGCGGAGGATAAAGCGACAGCTGTGATTTACAAAAAGTAAGTGACAGAGTCGGAATAAACATAATATACTGAACAAACTTTCAGTATGAGCACACTATTCACCGAACCAATATGCCAGAGCGCCTTCTCATTTAAAGAGGGAGCTTCAATGCCATCAGAGCTTATTTCCCACGCCAAATCTCTTGGTCTTGGGGGGATCGGTATCTGTGATCGGAGCGGAGTATACGGGCTAGTAAGAGCATGGAGGGCTAGCCAAGAGCATGGAATAAAACTACTCTACGGCGCCACCTTAGCAATAGAGGGGCTGCCTGATGTAGTCCTCTACGCCAGAGACGGAGACGGCTGGGCTAGCCTCTGTAGGCTCATCTCATGCGCTCATGAGGGCTCGCCAAAAGGTGAGGCAGCGATCAAAATCGAGCAACTGCTAAACGACAACAGAGGTTTATTAGCCCTCACTACATGGGAATGGACTGAACACCGAGAGGCTGCGCTAACTATATCGGACAATATCAACACCTATGCCGTAGCATCACGCCAACTGCTCACACAAGACCGCCAAAGAATAGAGGCTATTGAGCTACTCGCCAAGGATATGAACGTCCCAATCTTAGCCTCTAATCGAGCACTACAACATTCAAGGGACCGCCAACCCCTTCAAGATCTGCTCACCTGTCTAAGGCACCACTGCACCCTTGATTCTGCTGGTACTCTTTTGCAGCCCAACGGAGAGAGGCACTTGAAATCAACAGAGGAGATGCTTCGGCTATTCTCAAAGCGTAAACAATGGGTCTACAAAACCGCAGAGCTATCCGAACAGTGTTCATTCACCCTAAGTGAACTCTCTTATAGCTACCCAAAAGAGGTTGTACCTGACGGCCACACCCCTAACAGTTGGTTGCGAGAGCTGACCTACAGAGGGCTAAAGCGACGATACCCCAAAGGGACTACAAAAAAAGTGGTCGACCAAATCGAACACGAACTGAAGCTAATAAAAGAGCTCCACTTTCCAGCCTATTTCCTCACCGTTGAAGATATCGTCTCCGACGCCAAGCGGCGGGGCATTCTATGTCAAGGTAGGGGGAGCGCAGCGAACTCAGCTGTATGTTTTGCCCTGGGGATCACTGCCGTTGATCCAGCTCGCTCGAACATGCTCTTTGAGCGGTTTATATCAAAAGAGCGTGGCGAACCTCCAGATATAGACGTTGACTTCGAACACCGGCGCAGAGAAGAGGTCATACAGGCGACATACGCCAAATACGGGCGAGGCCGAGCGGCCATGGTCAATGAGGTGATCTCATACAGAGCACGCTCGGCGATAAGAGATGTAGGAAAAGTTCTAGGGCTCTCCACAGATCAGATCAACGAACTGGTAAAAGAGCGCCACGACCACAACAACTCTACAGGCGACAACCATCAAGATCGAGTGGCTATGACGATGAACCTGAGTCGAGCGCTACACGGGTTTCCTAGGCACGTCTCAATACATACTGGCGGCTTTGTAATATCTGAGGGGAGCCTAAAAGATCGCTCGCCTATAGAGCCTGCCTCAATGGCCGACAGAAGTATCATACAGTGGGACAAAGACGACATAGATCCCCTAGGATTTGTAAAGATCGATCTATTAGCCCTAGGAATACTCACCGCTATAAGGCGCTGTTTTGAACTAATATCTACCCACTACGGGCTAGAACTATCTCTAGCTAACGTCCCACCAGAAGACCCCGCAGTCTATGAAATGCTCTCAGCTGGTGACTCTGTTGGGGTGTTTCAGGTAGAGTCGCGAGCTCAGATGAGTATGCTACCAAGGATGAGGCCTAAATGCTTCTACGACCTAGTCATTGAAATATCCTTGGTTAGGCCTGGGCCTATTCAAGGAGGGATGGTTCACCCCTATTTAGCTCGTAGAAACGGTGAGGAGCCTATCACTTACGCCCACCCTCTTCTCAAACCAATTCTGGAGCGGACTTTAGGAATACCAATCTTTCAAGAGCAGGTAATGGAAATGGCTATGGCTGTAGGTGGGTTCGGAGCTGGTGAAGCAGACAAACTAAGGCGGGCCATGGGTGCATGGAGAAAACGTAAGGGGTTAGAGCCTATCCTGAAAAGGCTCAAAGAAGGCATGAGAGAGCGTGGGATATCATCTAAATATGCCGAACAGATTAAGAACCAGATCATGGGTTTTGGGGACTATGGGTTTCCCGAGTCGCACGCCTCATCTTTCGCCTTAATAGTCTACGTAAGCGCGTGGTTAAAGTGCCACTATCCAGCCGCATTCGCTGCGGCCCTCATCAACTCACAGCCCATGGGTTTCTATAGCCCGTCAACACTTATAGCAGACGCAAAGCGACACGATGTAGAGGTTCTGCCCATATCTATCGCCAAGAGTGAGTGGGAGTGCACATTAGAGATCACGGGCACAGAAGCGCTTGAAAAATATGCACTACGAATAGGCCTAAATCAGGTAGCTGGACTTAAGAAGGAGGCGGCCCTATCGGTGATAGAGCTGCGAAACAGTAATAAAAGGCTAAACTCTATAGCTGAAATAACCCACGGCGCCTCCTTAGATAAGGGGAGCTGCAGGGCATTAGCTCGAGCCGATGCCTTCTCATCATTGGGGATCAACAGAAGAGAGGCACTCTGGCAAATAGAGGGGCTATGGAAGGGCCCTTTGATCTCCGCCCTGCCCTCTCCAAACATGAATGTTGAGCTACCTAAAGCTAGCTCTTGGGAACAGATGAGCCTAGACTACAGCACCCTAGGTTTCTCATTAAGAGCTCATCCAATAGCCCTAATGAGGGAGAAGCTAAAAAGATCTGGAGTTGTAACTATAGAGTCCCTCTCAACAACAAGACCTGGGGAATTAGTAAGGCTAGCAGTAATAGTCACGCACCGGCAGAGACCATCCACAGCATCGGGAGTCTTATTTATGGGGGTAGAAGACGAAACAGGTATGAGCAACGTCATAGTGTGGCCCAAAGTATACGAGAGACAACGCAAGATTATACGAGATAGTAATATATTAATTATCAAGGGGAGGCTTCAGAGAAACGCCGAGGCAATCTCTATTGTAGCCTTCAGGTTCTCTAAACCAAAAACAGACTATAAAAGTCAGGGCTTTAAAAGTAGAGACTTCAAATAGCCCCTACTCCTTAACAAAAACTAGCCCCAAGATATCATGCTTATCAGTCGATATAGGACATAGCTCTTGATGCTCTAGGTGGAGCCCTTCTGCTCTAGCTTCACTAATAATATCCTCAGCAGTGCCGTGAACATCAAGAGACTCAACCTCTTGATCCAGTATGCGGTTCCAGAGCTTTCGTGTACCAACACAAAGATCAATTGTTAGCACCATGACACCACCACTAGCCATAGACTTTGACATTGCCTTCAACCCAGCGCGACGGACATCAGCGGGTACGTGCTCGATAACAGAGACCGAGACAACTACTCCAAGGCTTCCAGCCTCGAACTTCTCCTCCTCCATACCAGCACGAATAGACTTCACACCCCACTTACCATAGTCAGTCCAGTCCCACTCACCACCAGCATGAACACCGACCTCCTCCTGCGCGTTAGGATCGACAACAGCGGTCTCGAAGCCTAGCCTTTTCAGCGCTACAGGCATAGGTGACTTGCCAGCACCTGCATCAATCGCCTTTAGGGGAACCCCTTCCATTCTGCGCTCAACTTCTCGGAGGATCCAAGGGTACTCCCACCAACGGGTCGGGTGAGGAGTAGTCCAACAGAAGCACTCTCTAGAAAGAGCCTGCATCTCACGAGCCCTTTTAATCAAATCTGTATCCAGAGTTGTAGCGCCAACTCGTGCAACTAGAACATCCGCCATGACTCGCCTATAGACAGAGCGCATGGGTTTACGAATAACTTGGGGAATAGCCATTTATTACCTCACACTTATTGAGCCACAAGGCTAACCTACTAACAACAATTAGCACCGTCACAGAACACTCAATGACAATTCAATGGCAAACACATGAAAAGACCCCTCTGGCTAGACACCGAACACAGAGCTAACCAACAACTAAGCTCGCATATCTCATGCGACGTAGTCATCATTGGAGCTGGCCTATGTGGAGTTAGCGCCGCGAAAAGATTGGTCGACCTGGGTGTAGATGTAGTAATTTTAGAGGCGAGGGAGATATCAAGTTCGGCATCTGGTCGGAACGCTGGTTTCTTACTGCAAGGTGTTGCTGAGCGATACGACAGGGCCTGCGCAATAATGGGACGAGATAGAGCTAAGCTCATACATGGGTGGAGCGTCGAGAACCACAGAATGATCTCACAGGCTGTGTCGGATTTGAACCTAGATTGTGCCTACAAGCAGAAAGGCTCATTACAGCTAGCGGGAAATGAACAAGAAGAGTCAGAACTAATACGCTCTGCAGAATTGCTAGCTCAGGACGGCTTCCAGGCCAAGAGGCTCAGCCGCAAGGAGCTACCAGACTCACTACAGGAGGCTGGTTACAAGATGGGTGTGCTGCTCCCAACAGATGGGGAGTTACACCCCGCCCAATTCGTACGAGGGGTCGCAAACCACACGGCGGCCAAGGGGGCGAGAATTTTCGAGAACAGCCCTGTTTTAAACCTAGAGTGTTCTGGTGCGGGCGATGTCCTAGCCACTACATCATCAGGCTCTGTTCAGGCGTCTATAGGTATCTTAGCCACCAACGCTCGAGCCGCTGAACTAGTACCACAATTCCGAGGCTTAGTAGACCCAGTCAGAGGACAGATGCTAGCCACTGCACCTACCAGGCCACTGTTTGATCGCCCCATCTACGCTAACCACGGATACGACTATTGGCGGCAACTAGATGACGGGAGGGTCGTTCTGGGGGGCTGGAGAAACCTAGACCCATCAGCCGAAGTCGGCCATGAAGAGAGGCTGCACGACGACATACAAAATAAGATGAGCTTGTTTATAAAAAGTGTTGGAGTTACCTCGGAAATAACACACAGATGGGCAGGAATTATGGGCTTCTCACAAGATGGGTTGGCCCTCGTCGGAGGTGTGCCTAGTAGCCCAAGCCTCCTAGCTGGGGTTGGGTTTACAGGGCACGGATTCGGCTTCGCATATGCCGCTGGGCACGCTCTGGCAGACATGGTGCTTGATGGCAAGCACCCACTCTGTGAAGCCCTAGACCCTCGGAGACTAATAAAGTAGAGAAACCTCTACATCTCTCCTCTAAGGCCTACTAGAGGTAAGAGGGCTGGCCCACCTACCAACAGCTCCTCTGAGTAATCATAGCTATATACTGGATATAGGGTGTTGTTAGGAGGTGGCACATACCAGGCCTCAATGTACCCAACAAGGCTCCATCTTCTAAACCTCCATGTTCGCTCAATTCTCAGGTCAACCTTCTGGTAAGCTGGCATCCGAACAGAGTTTGAGTCACCAAACACGGGCTCATATAGATCATCGTTAGCGTTATAAACACCGTCTACAATAGGTGTGTATGGAAGCCCTTCAGCGAACCTATACCTCATCCCTAGTGACCACTTTGGACTAATGTTCCACGAAGTCAGGAAAGAAAAGGCAAAGGGTTGATCATAGGCAAACGGGCCACTGTCTCTCATAGACTGCCCCACAGTCAAGGACATCGCCGTAAAGAACTTTTCCCTCAACCTATACCTAGCCCCCAGTTCGACACCCCAAGCGTAACCATCCTCCAATGTAGGAGCCTCGCCTATATTCTCAACAACCAGATCGTAGAGTTGCTTACCCCACAATTCAGCCTCAAGCTCAAGCCTCGAAGCGTATGCATAGTCAACCCCTACTGAACCCTGGTATGAAGTTGCGAACGGTAGGCTCTCATCGCCCAAGGTTGGCGACAACTGCTCTGCACTAGGGCTCTGACTATATCTACCTAAAGCCCCTCTGAGCCTAAGGTTTTCAGACACCTCACCCCTAAGGCTTACCCTGGGGTCGATCTGCACCTCGCCTATCAGGCTATCCATCTGTAGGCGTATTCCTGGCTGGAGACGCCAAGTACCGAGGTATACTCTAGGCTCAACCCAGGCCCCCCCAGTAAATCTCCCTATGGTCTCGTCAACCGCCTCTCCACGAGCCAACATAGGTGCGGCCGCCGACAACTCACCCCACGCTCTCTGTGTGATTACATCAAGGTCTACGCTCTGGAACTTACCCTGAAGCCCGCTATTCAGCTCTAAGTCATCCCCAAACCAACTGCTAAGCTCGGACCTGAACCAACCATAACGCTCCACCCTATTCTGGCTAGCATCAGTAAGGACACCTGACCAGACATCCCCAACATATGCGACTGTAGAAGAGATATGAGTCGAACCGAACTGATTTTCAAGGCGAAGGGACGCGGCATGAAACTCACGCTCATAAACAAAGGGGGGATTATCTTCTCGTTCAAGTGGACTTAGAGCCTCTGGTTGCTGTAGATATCGCCCATACCTGTCACCAGCCCCAAAGCCCGTTAGAGCTATTGAGTGGCCTTCACTAAGGTCTAACTCTGCCCTAGCTAGATAGTCCCAAAAAGTAGGCCAGATGGTGTACCACTCTGAATCGTTTTCCATAAGGTCAGCGTACGATCTGCGCACTGAAGCAGACACACCCACCTTTTCACCAACCGGCGAACTAACCCAAGCACCCCCCATAATAAGGTCTCCTGAGACTCCTCCATGTGAAGCAGCCTCTTCTGGGCTCCTACTCACACTATTTACCACACCACCGACAGCATCTCCGTACCCCGCTCCATATGCAGAGGGGAATATTGTAACCTCGTCGAGTAATCTAGTCTGAAAAACAGAAGCGTACTGCTGAAAGTGAAACAGATATGGTATCTCAACACCATCTAGGTAAAACTTAGAATCGCCTGGAGCAGCCCCTCGTATTGATATATCCCCTGAAGAAGGAGAGTACTCACGTGTCACAGCGACACCAGGGAGAGCTTGAATTAATCTAGCGGCGTCACCATGGGTTCCTGGTGTCTGTGTAACTCTCTCACGATCTAAAGTTTCGGACGAGGCGTGCGGAAGGTCTCGCCTAGCCTCGACAACCACCTCCAATGGGGGCTCTCCAGGCTCTAGATAGACGCTTAGCGAGGATGACATTGGCAGAGTGACGTTGACGACGTATAGTTCGTAGTCACTATGCATTACAGTCAACTGATGCGACCCGTCTGGTAGGTCTAAAGTAAAGAGACCGCGACTGTCAGTCTCTACTGACCCCAACTCAGTGTCTATAATGGCACCAGGTATGACCCTGTTCAGGCCGAGCTCTTTAACAGCGCCCTCAAGCTGACCCGCATGAGCGATGGCTAACAGTTGAAGAAGGGCTACCACAACTCCACCACCACTCTTCTCCCATCTAATTCATCGGCTGTACATCTTCCGCTATTCATCCACTCCATTCTAAATGGCTGGGAGTCTAGACCGCAGGTGACCGTCGACTCAGTAAGGTCGGACACTGGCTCAAATTCAGTAAACTCTAACTCGCCCTCTGAGACTGTTATCGTAAAGGCCAACATCTCCGTTGACACATCAAACCCATCCTCGCCAGACACATCAATTATGCGTCCCTCGTGTCGCAAAAGACTAGCATCCTCAACTCCAAAGCTGGAATCTATCCACCCCCATTTGTTTCCACCTGCACCATCGACTGAGAGGGCAAAATGCGATGTTATTGTTGGGCCTAGTGACTCACGTTCAACGACTTCACCTTCATCATATGTGATCGTCTCACCAATTATATCCGCAGCATCAACCTCTAGCTCTAGAACCTCGCCACTCTCAGCTGGTGACATCCATCGCACCCGATCAGCCTCCTGAAAAGCGTTGATAAAGGTTCTAGAAACCTCCCCTAGCTGCACTCCAGCCGACACAGCCAAGCCATCTAGGTCACGACGAGATTCTATTGATGTATCGTCTACAGTAACTGCTTCACGGGTTGGAAAAATGGGTGTCGCGGGATCCCCAACTGAGACAAACCCCTCTCTGACTACTCCTGTCGATGACGTAGCCACCAAAGATAACCTACCGACATCGCAAACAGGCTGTTCCCAGCCTTCACCGAGAACCTCCCCATCTAGTGACCAATCGAGAATAATATCCTCAAAATGTATCACGCCATCTCCACTCCAGATGACAGCTGATGCAACTGGGCATGATAGGTCGTCTCGCTCCTCTATGCCCATTGCCATTATCCGGAACTCGCTCAATTCATCTGGATAGACGGAGAACACTGGGCGACACCCCATACACATTGCTGGGAGCAAACCTATTCCAACCATTAGCCTGTACGCTGTCAAACCCGATATCCGTAATAACTCGGGTCTATTATCACCTAAACTGTATCTTCGTCGAGGGAGCCTTACCTTTTACTGTCGCCTGGCCCTGGCTAATGGCCTCGGGGGGTGGGAATGGAGCCATAAATTGTTCCATTAGAGCCAGGGTTTCTTCAAAGGAAGTGCTCTCCTTCACCCCTTGACACAGGAAGTTCTCAAGGATGTTTCTCTTGTGGATGGACTCATCAACCTCTACGGAGCTACCTTTACGATAAGCACCCAGCCTTATTAGCTCCTCATTCTCACTCCAGACCGCCATTAGCTGGCGAACCTTCATGGCACGAGCTTGATGATCATCATCAGTTACGTTGACCATTACACGTGACAAAGATTCCAGAACATCTACAGCTGGATAATGACCATGACTAGCTAATTTCCTAGACAACACGATGTGCCCATCAACAATACCTCTTACAGCATCACCTATCGGGTCATTCATATCGTCACCCTCGACCAATACTGTATAGACACCTGTAATACTTCCACCGTTTGTACCTGGACCTGCTCGCTCCAGCAGCTTTGGCAATAGTGAAAATACCGAGGGCGTATACCCTTTAGTGGTTGGAGGTTCACCTGAAGACAGACCTATCTGTCTTTGGGCCATAGCGAATCTAGTGAGCGAGTCCATCATCATCAGGACATCTTTTCCCTGATCTCTAAAATACTCAGCTATGGAGGTGGCAACAAATGCACCTTTAACCTGCAAGACTGGCGATCTGTCCGAGGTAATAACTACCATTACCGATCTAGCGAGGCCCTCTGGCCCTAGATCTCGCTCAATAAACTCGCGCACCTCACGACCACGCTCGCCTACTAGACAGATCACGTTTACATCGGCTCGTACATGCCTGGCCAACATACCCATAATCGTAGACTTACCAACACCCGAACCAGCCATAACGGCGATTCTTTGGCCCTTACCAATAGTAAGCATGCCATCAAAAACCCTGACACCTGTCTCTAAAGGCTCCTCAATAATAGACCTCTTGAGCGGATCTTCTGCGACCCTATCAACCCGGCGATGTTCATTTGTTCGGATAGTAGGGCCCCCGTCCATTGGTCGACCTAGACCGTCAAGGACCCGCCCAATTAGCTCGCTTCCCACCGTGACTCTTATAGAACCCTCTACCGTCGAAACAGGCGATCCATAAGAGACCCCTTGGAGAGAATCCAGGGGCATCAGCAGGGCTCGCTTTTCGCGAAAACCGACGACCTCGCAGAGTGTGTCATCACCAATCATGCACAGACCACCAATCACCGCGCCAGGTAACTCTGCTTCAGCCAAGGTACCGACAACCTCCACGACTCGACCGCAAACTCGCTCCAGGCGAGCCCCATCGACGACGCTCTTAAGGCCGTCGAAGTCTATGCTTTTTGATCTTCCAGCCACTCTGACACCGCCTGTCTTAGGCCAACAAATGCAGCCTCTAGTGAAGCCTCTACCTCACCACATTGTGCCTCAACGACACACCCACCATCTAAGCTTTCATCGGGAATTAAGCGAATTGATCGACGAGTAGGTAGGTGACCCTCCACCACAGCAATATCGTCAGGACGAAGACGGATACGAACCTCATCATCTCCTGGTAGTCTTGACAAGGCGTTCTCCACAAGTGTTCTCAAAGACTCTGGGTGGACAGCTAATGTCTCACCAACAACCCTTCGAGCTACATGGAGAGCCAAATCCGCGACATCCTGGGCAGATTCTTGGTATATCTTTCGTTTCAAACCAGACAGTTCCTCAACAAGAGGACCTAAGGATTCGTGGGCAGACTTCATCTCATCGAAGGACTGCTTCATCTCCTCCATCTCGATCCGCATTGATTCACGAGTCTCAGCGATAGCCTCTTCACGAGCCAATTCAACAATCTGCTCTAAAGACAACACTGGCTCCTCAAGGAGATCGGCAGCCTGCTCAAGCATTTCGGCGGCTTTAAGGACTGGTGAAGCAGGTGGGTTACCAGCCGAAGGTTTATGGCTAGGCTTAGCCTTGACTGGCACATCCCTAGTCGGTTTGCCCTCAACCTCATTTACTTCGGAGGCTATAGACTCTTGTCTTTTGTCTAAAACCTCTCCACCAGAGTCCTCCTGCTCTTCTTCCATAGAGGGATCTCGTTCTGGCTCCCATACCGCGCGAGACTGGAACTTTCGTCTACCCTTGAGGCTAATCACCCCTGGGTCACCAGACTCATCTATCTCCATCCCCTCTATAATCTCCACACTCTCCGAACCTGGAAGGAACGCAGAGCGCTGAAACGGCTTGGACAAGGGAGACCACATGGATACGAAGTCAGACATACTCTAGACCATCTCGTCGGCTTCAGCGCCAACAGGCAAGAACAACACACCCTCGTCGTGCAGACGAAGTGCAATCTCCACCATATTCTCTTGAGCGCGATCGACTTGGCTCTTTGGGGTTGGACCCATAATGTCGAGCTCCTCTTTGAGATCCTCTCCAGCCCTCTTCGATAGGTTGCCAAAGAAGAGATTTTGCATCTCTTCGTTCGCGCCCTTGAGTGCGAGAATAAGATCTCCACGGTCCACCTCTTTGAGTAGAGCTTGCACTCCACGGAAGTCGAGGATTGCAAGGTCTGTAAAGACAACCATTCTTCTGCGTAAAGTCTCGCTGAGGTCCTTGTCGAAACTCGCAAGTTTTGAGAGAAGAGGCTCTGTAATACTCTTGCCCATTCGACCGAGCATCTGTGCAGCACGATCCATTCCTTGAACAGTCCAGTGACCTATTCCTTGGTCATCTAGAGCTGTGCGCAATGCATGCTCAACGTCTTCTGCTAGCTCACCAGGGATCTGCTCTAATTGAGCCATCCTAAGGGCGAGCTCATACTGTTCCTGAGCATCCATTAGCTTGACTACTCTTGCTGCATTATCTGAACCCATCAACATGAGCGCTACAGCTTGAGTCTGTGGATGCTCATCGCGTAAAAGGGCTGCAACTGCAGCTGGTGGTTTACCAGCCAGATAATCCTGAAATTCTGTAGACAGCGCTCGCTTTAAGTCACCGCTAACCTTTCCCCGTCGATCTTCATCGACAAGAGCGGGCAAACGACCCAAGGCAAAATCCTTACCAGTTGTAGGCAGAATAGCGATCTCATGAAGGTCACGAACAAAATCAGCGACGACCCCCTCGATAACCTGGGGCTCTACCCTCTCCATCTCAGCCATAGCCACACCAACCTCACCGATCTCAGCGGTGCTAAGGCGATGGAGCATTCCCCTTGCCACGGTTTGGTCTAGGTACATCACCAAGATAGCTGCTCGGTGAGCTCCAGTTAATTCATCTGGAAACGGGATCTGCATTGCTGGAAGTGCCATTATCTAACTCCTATCCGTGACGGGTCCACAGGCGGATAACCTGGGCTGCTGCTTCTTCTTCTCTATCTACAAGTCGGTTCAAGTCACCAGCGCCTACTGGCTCATAGTTATCAACGAGCTTTCTCAAGCGCCCAACCAGGTCAGAGCCCGATTCGTCATCGACAATAGGATCTCTTGATGGCTCGTCTTTCACTGAAGATGACTGACGAACCTCAGCCTTCGCTGTAGGGGTTACTTGTGACATTACTGGGCGTACAACATAGAGGAAGAATAATACCATACCAAGAGCTGCTACCGCGTACCTAAGTACATCTGGGCCGACAGCAAACCCTGCTGTTGCCTCTACAAGCTCTGGCTGCATGAACGGTAAGAAAGTTACCAGTACTTGATCGCCTCTTGCCTCATTGTATCCAACAGCAGCCTGCACAGTTGCCTGTATATCAGCCTTAGCCTGCTCTAGGTCAAGCCCCTCATTAGCCTCAGCCATAGCGATAAGCCTACTCTCATTTACCTGTACGGCTACCGAGACTCGCTCAACCCCACCAGCTGTCGTTCGGCTGATCTCTTCAACCGTAGGATATGCGTAATTGAAGGTTGATGCCGTCCGCTCAGAGTTTTGACTTCTACCTGCTGTTGTGGTCCTTTCTGTTTGGTTCGCATCAACACCTGGAGTACCGCCATTAGAGGCATCTTGGGTGACTGTTTCTTCAACCTGCTCAGAAAGCACCGCCTGCTGTGTAGTCTCTATAGTGTTGGTCACTGTCTCAGTAGAGGTCAACTTCAACTCTACAGTAGCTGTTACTGAAAAGTCTGAGCCGAACCCAAGTAGCGGAAGCAATGAGCTCCTAACAGCTGTCATGTAGTCGCCCTCGAGCTTATTACGATATCGACCTAAGTCTGAGCTGTCTCCCATCACACTACCGTCAGATGTCTCAGAAAGTAGATTTCCTTTATCGTCAACGAGTGAGACACCTGATGGCTCTAGACCATCCACGGCGCTAGAAACCAAATTCACAACGCCCATAATCTGCCTATCAGACAGGCTAGCCCCTCTGTTTAGACGAACCATTATAGATGCTGTAGCAGGGCGAGTCTCACCGAAGTATGTCCCCTCTTCTCTTGGAACAAGCGTGACCCTAGTAGCCGCGACACCTTGTATCTCATTAATCATTCGGGCGATGTCGCCCTCTCTAGCCCTAGTAAAGGCCCAGCTCTGCTGGCCTGGAGTCAAAACCGCTGGCATCTCGGAGACATCCGAGAGTCCTGGAAGTACGTCGACGCTCGCCGCTACAATCCATGCCCTACCCAAAGATGATTTCGGTACATCTAATCGAGTCCCATTATCTGAGATATCGTAGAGGATGCCCTCGGCCTCAAGGGCTCCTGCCGCCTGACGGATCTGATCAACATCTCCACCTGCGACCAACGGCGCGTATGGTACCTGTGTTGCCCATATACTCACACCCATAAGCGCTATTATCGCGAAACCTAGGCTGCCTAACAACATCCTTCGCGCTCTTAGTTCAAGGCCTAAGTAAAACTCTTTCAACTGTTCTATGTAACGTTTCAAGGTGAATCCTTTTACAGAGCCTATACAGTGCTCAGTCTGTATCGATATCGGTCACCGTCACGATTGCTTTAGCAACCAATTTAACTTTTTTTATATATCTCGATTTTACAAGGATAAACCTAGACTTTAAGGATGAGCTCCAGAGCAAAAACCCAAACACCCAAGAGAAAGACCTCTTGGGTGTTTGGAAAACATACAGAGTGTTTACTCGCTTTAATTTAGGCTGCGCCCTCTTTTACAAACTGCTCGCAATAGTCCGCCAACGCCACAAAATCACTTGGGTTAGGTAGCCCCGACAAGCCATGGTTGACTATTGTTCTGAGGTACGGCAAAGCGCTGCCTGGAGCATCAGTAGACATATATGACACTATCAACACTACCAGAGCCGTAGTATTAAGCCTGTTTACAGCCACACACCTGAGCCCTTCTCTAATCGCCGATGCGTAATCACTCTGCTCGAGGCTAATTTGGGACATCCTCATAAACATCTCTTCCAAGAGGTGAGGAGCCATAGACCCTCCAGCCAACTGAATAGCCCTTACAAAAAGCGCATAGGCTTGAGTAGGATCTTCGAAACGTATTGTTAATCCCAAATGGTAAAGGTAGTACTCATCATCTGGATGATCCTTCAAGATCTCTAGTATGATTCGCTTGTTTCGCTCTCGTCGATGTTGACTACCCTGTACTATTGATGTCTGATATCCACTGTGTACTATCGTCACTGGCGAATATGAGATCTTCCCGCCAGCATCTACTACTGACTGTGTCACCTGCTCATGTATTCGACCAACATACCTGTGGTGAGGCAAGTTCCTAAACAAACGACAAACATACGACTCCTCATATTTGGTCAAGGAGCCCTCTGGCTGTAGATTCTTAATCATCAAATAGAAAGCATCGTTGTTGCTTTGAACCGCTGAAGCCAGCTCAGCTGGAGCCTCGATTATCTCGTCGGCGTCCAATACAAGAACCCACTCACTGGTAGCTTGATCAATAGAATAGTTCCTGGCCTTAGCGAAATCGTCACACCAATCGAAATGAAACAAGCGGACCTTGGGGTGCTCTGAGAGTAGCTGAATCGTCTTGTCCTTAGAGCCAGTATCAACAACTATAATTTCATCGGAAAATCTAGAAACATTATCTAGTAAACCAGGGATCCGTGCCTCCTCGTCGCGGACGATCAGGCAGGTAGAAATTGAGCTCAAAGCTCCTCCATTGGAGACCAATTAGTCCCCCAATATTTCATATTCAGGGAAAACCTAAATAGACATGTTCATTATCTGTTGGTAGGCGTCGACAACCTTGTCCCTTACACTGACCATTGTTCGCATTGTAATGTCAGCCTGTTGGAGCTTCATCATAGTCCCATGAAGATCAACACTGCTACCAGAACCCAACTCCGCTAAAGCTACGTCAGCGCTCTGTTGAGCCTCGTTCACACTGGATAACGCCTTGTCCAGGCTAGCTCCAAAATCTGCTCCGCCTGCACTCTGGGTGGCGGTTGTTGCCGATTGACTGTTTATAGCGGACGATATGCCGCTTATTGCTGATATAGACATACTTACCTCCCGAGCTCAATGGCTTTCATCGCCATTTCGCGTGTGAGATCCACGACCTTTAGGTTGGACTCATAAGTTCTGGATGTCGTCATCATGTCGACCATCTCCTCTAGGATGTTTATGTCTGGAAAAGAGACAAAACCCTCCTCGTTTGCATCGGGATGAGCAGGATCATAGACTTCGACATAGTCATCAATAGCCTCTACGCTGCTCACCTCAACCTGGGCGATATTCCTCTCTACATCGCTCCCAAACGGGTCGATGGTCAATGCCTCAAATACAGGGACTCGCCTCTGATACGGAGTACCATCATCGGTTCGGGTCGTGCGAGCATTAGCCATGTTTGAGGCTATTGTCTGCAGACGCAAACGCTGCGCTGAAAGTCCTGAACCCGCTATATTTAGGGTGTCTAATATATCCATTTTTACCTCCAATGAGTCGGCCGCTATTACAGAGCAGCCTCCAAAATCCTAAAAAAAACAATCAACCTTTTCCATCTGAGGCGGCATATCTAAGAATAGAAAGCCTGGTTGATAAACCTCTGGTTACTGCACCGTAGAGCATTGAATTAGAGCTCAAACGCGCCATCTCTCTCTCCGCGAAAACGGAGTTACCGTTCTCGGCCCATGGTGGTGCCTCTATCTCCTCAACTTGTGGATTCGAAACCGTCCCTGTTCCTGTAAAGTGAGCTGATTCAGTTCTGTTCATTGCCATTGAGTCATTACTCATTACAGCATCTTCAAGAACCGCCTCAAAAGGGATGAATCGAGCCTTGTACCCAGGAGTCTCGGCATTAGCCAGGTTAGTCGCACTCAGGGCGTGTTGCTGGGAACGAATGTCCAAAACATTGTTCAATCCAGAATACAACCTATCAAATAAAAAGTCAGACATAGAGCCTCCAGCTACCAAGTCGATCTCTATTCGGTCAACACTGGAAACTGTTTAGCTCTTTTTTCAAAAAACTTTTTTTACCCTTACTCGGCTAACCTTCCAGCGTACTCAGCCTGAAATTGTGCGTCCATCATCGTCTCTGCACCTAGGGCCGACCATATATCGTCGTATGACTCCAGAACCTCTTGGTAGATATCCTCACCACCCGAGCGCTGTGCCGCCAGAGCTGCCAGATACGTAGCGTAACGCTCATGAAGAGAGTCTGCCGACCGATCTACGGCTGCCGAGGCAACGACCAGAGCATCTTCTGGACGATCATCAAGTAAAAAACACCTAGCTAGGGCAATATGAGCCCGCCCGTCCATCAGCTGCTCTGGAGCCTGACCAGGTAGGGCCTCAACAAGGGCCTCTAAACCCTCTATTGCTGCAGGGCAATTTTCATCTGCGGCTTCTAGCAGGGATAGCCTACCAATGGACTCTAACCTAGTACTAGGCGAAGTCGCCCCTCTCGCATAAGCCTCACGCGCCTCACCTAGACGCCCTAATTCCTCATAAGATCGCCCCTCATATAGGCCCAAAAGGCTGGGGTTATCCTGAATGCTAGGGCGCTGCTGTATGTACTCAACAGTCTCAAGAGCTTCAAGAGGACGATCGTTCTTTACATAAAGTCGTACAAGGTTTGTCAGGGCATCCAGATCATCCCTCTGCTGTGCGCTATGGATGGCGAACACCTCTCTCTGCACACTCAAAGCCTGGCTATAGAGCCCTAGAGCCTCACACGCGGCGGCTACACCTACTAACTGTTCGGTATCTACCACTTTACTTCTTAGCCTTGTAGAATAAAAATCATTGTAAAAGGCAACCTGCTCGAGGCTTCTACCTTGCCTTTGCAGCAGACCTAGACGCCTATCCATTATGCGCCATAGCCTATCTGGAACATCACTACCTTCGACTATAGAATGGTGGCGTGTCATTAGGTCCATGAGAGAGTCAGCAGCCCCTCGAGTATCACCTAAAGCCTCGGCTATCTGAGCTAATAAGTACCCCGCCTCAGCCCCCGAACGGTCCCTTCTGGCAGCAGTAATCATTAGATCTGGTATAGCGTTAGCCCACTCTCTGGGACCCCTCTCTACCAAGGTCAACATCCTCTGGCGTTGTAACAAAACCGCGCCTAATGCTCCATCACTCCCAACGTAGCGCCAAGCATCTCTAGCACCCGTAAGATCTCCGTGAGCATACAGAGCATCACCGAGGCTTATGAGCGCCTGCTTACGCATATCTCCCTCAAGGTTACTCGCAGCAAGCCTAATAAGAGGCTCTGCCTCACGGTGTGCGTTGTCTAACTGAAGAAGCTGCCCCGCCAACATCAGGGCCTCTGGACGACCAGTTGTAGCAGCAAGTGCCCGGCCTGTCTGAGCTGGGGGCGGTGATGATGTCGCCAAGGAAACCACCGCTAAGCACTCTATAACTCGCTCTTCACGTGCACCAGCCAACATGGCATCCTCACACCTTTCACGAGCCTCCTCCCATCGACGCATCTGAAGCGCTGCCTGGGCCCTATAAAGATTTACGACCTCTGGGTCCCACTCACCATCTGACTCTGCCAAAAGATTAAAGTAAAAAAGTGATTCTCTCGGAAGCCCCATATCAAAATATGCTTTGCCCATTCGGTAGTATGCCAAGTCACGACTACTACGAAGCGGTGACTCCGTTGCAACCCTGCGGTAACGATCAATAACCTCTAATGTAGGCTCTTCACTGAGCCTTAAAAGGTCGTAATCTGGCTGACGTGAAGGGATCTCTGGCTCCCAGTCTGGAATATACAGTTTGTAGCGATCAGGCTCAATGCCTATTGTGACCGCATCACCCGTAAGGGGGTGAAGTGGAGTAGCAGGAATTGGGCCTGGTGTACGGGCTAGACCTGGCTCCAAGAGCTCTATAGCGCTCATAATCTCACCGAGCTCTATTACCTCTGGTCCCCCTGGGACGATCTCGATCATCCAAGCGTCCCCATCTTGCTCTATCGTCACATCTAAATTGTCACGATCCAGAGTTAATGAGAGAAGCCACACACCTCCACCAGTTGAGTAGCCATCGATATCAAGCAGAAAATAACTACTAACACCGTTAATGTACTGATGTATCGGGTCCCTCTGTTCAGAGATAACCATCTCAACTCTTCTCGAATTAACGCGTGGAAACATCTCGATAGTGGCACCTGGGTTTAGCTCCAAGTAGATGTTGCCGTAATCTGGTCTCGGTTGGGCGTTTGCGCTTTTGGGTGCAATAACGTTGAGGGGCAAAACGAAAAACAGGGCCAGTACTACCCAATGGCATGACCACAATCTTCTCAAAGTTTTGAATTTCAAACTCAACACAACGATCACATCCTAAACATTAGACCGGCGCCGCCACGCCACGCTGATAAGTCGAAGCCCTCCTGCCCAAACTGCCACCTTTTCCCCATCCAAAATTCGACATCCACACCACGAATGGCGCTCTGGTTGCCTGGTGCTAGAGATGGGCGAACGAGGTTAGTCTCGAAACGAAGCCCTAGCCGCGTATCCATACCGATCTTCACACCTTCTGTTGTAACCGTACCAGTATCCAACCTTATACTGTGCTCTTCTTTAAATACCGTGACAGACGGGCCTACCCCCAAAAACAACTCGCCACCCTGTAGGGGAAGTCGACCCTCCACATCAAATGCGATGGGTACCGTTTCAAAGGCTGATCCTGTTCCACTACTATCTCCAGACATAGCGTTTACTTCACTTCCCGCTAGTCGCTTAAATGCCCCCTCAATGTCCAAGGCTAAGTAGTCGTTTAGCGGAAGTACTATCCCGACCCCCAACAAAAATGTAGAGCCTCGATAGATTCTGGATATGGAGTTGTCCTGCCAAACCTCACCGACCCCGCGGACTGCCACTCGGACACCCTCAGACTGTGACGGTAAGCTCTGAGCAAAGACGGTGTTACCCGTCATTGACAACAAGCTAGCTAATAGAAGTGGCTTCAGCTTCACGTCGCCTCTCCCTTCTTTGATGTTCAAACGTAAACCCTACCAATAAATCCAAAGTCTCTGGTTCAGCTGAGGTGAACGAAACGTTCACGACATTATCAGCATCGACCCCTGTAACAACGCCATCAACACTGAGTAGATTCCTTCCGCCCCTCAATGGTATCAAAACATGCATCCTGATTACCTCTGCAATATTTGGTGGGTCTTCAATAACAAACTCGGCTCCATCACCACCAATAGTCATGCGTGTTGGCTCTAACTGCAGTTTCCTAAAATCCAAGACCATTCGACGGTGCAGTAGCTCAACCTGTCGCTCTAGGGCCTCAACAATATCCAAAACCGAAGATATCGCCTCTCGAACGGGGCGGTCTCTGTTGTCACTAAGGAGGGCCACCTGCCTTCTTGCATGCTGTGCCATACGCTGTCCCACAACCAAAATAGGCTCAGGAAGGCCCTCTTCAGAAGAGCCTAGCTCAATAGCTAGTGGCAACACAGTTGACACTCGAAAGTAGTTTTGGGAACTGTCCATAACCTCACATCGTATTATTACGGCAAAAGTTTAGGCTTTTGTTCGAATCTTTTGACCCTGCCGATGTGACCTAAGCCCACCGTAACCCCGCATAGCTTTCCTGCTTTGACCGAGTTCCCTAAGTTTTTCGCCCATGCGATCTCTGTGATCGCCGACAGCCTTAGACAGGCCTGATATAGCATCGGAAAGGCGTTGCCCTTCCTCTGGAGAAAGGCTACCTGCCACATCTCGAGCACCTAACGCAACACTGCGCAGGCGCTCAGGCGCTACAAGATCGTCGTTGTCCAACGCGTCTCGCAATTCCTGTAGATCAGCGATCAGTACCTCTAAATCCATTTTACGCGGCTCCCTCTCCTAAACGACGTGCTGCTTCACTCCATCCTTCTAACAGACTTCTTGTAACACGAAGTACTCCTCTTATTTTATCAGGACATTTCTCTCTTTCGGCAGAAATTAATTCTCGCATGCACCAACCATACAATCTACGAAGCCTGGCGCACAGCTCTGGAAAGACCTCGTCATCCAACCCTGATAGCACTTCTCCAAACAAAATACGGCACTCATGAAGCTTCTCATGCATGACCGACATATCGCCTGATTCGATTGCCTCTATCGCCGCTTCTTGCCTAAGAACGGCAGCTTGAAAGATCATAACAAGCACCCTCTCGGTCGGCGCAGATTCCACTCGTGTGTTCTGATAACTACTCAACGCTCGTTTATTCATGGTTCACTCTACCTGTTCTATTTTGTCGAACTACCCTGCGCGAAAAGCGCAGATAGGTAACTCTGGGTTGAATAGAGCTCGCCCAATACGACCTCCATACTGTTGAATTGTGTTCGTAAACGCTCTTCATAGTCTGTCATACGTTCTTCGAAATCCGCGATGGACTCCTCTAAACCGTCTATGGTCGACTCTAGAGAGTCAGTTCTGGTTTTTATTGTACCTTCGTAAGGATCAACGTAAACATCTTCGATCCTGTCCCTGATTGAATTGAGGGGTCCAGAGGCATCCGTCAAGAAGCTAACCACATTAGAGTAGTCACTTTCTAATACATCATTAAACTCAGACGAATCATAACTTAATGTACCGTCCTGTGTAGTGGATATTCCGAGCTGCCCTAGACTCTCAAAATCGAACCCTAAATCGTACTGAGCACTTACCATTGTAGCTAAACCGTCTAAGATTCCCCTGACAGTACTGTCCCCAACCAAAGCCCCTTTTATCTCTTTTTCGGAGTCGTACAGAGTATTGGTTTTATAATAATCAACGACAGTGTTGTAGCTATTGACAAAGTCCTGCATCTTTTGCGACATCGCATCGTCGTCGCGATTAACTGTGACTGAAACAGCTGCTGAGGTCACAGCTGTCAGGTTTATTTTCATCCCTGGCACAGCAGAGTCTATATTGTTCTTGTCCGATGAAATTGAAATGCCGTTGATTTCAACCTCCGCATCTTGTGCAGTTATCGTCTGGTCGAAGGTTAAGCCTAAACCACTTAGGTCAATCTTATTAGCAGCCCCTGTGTCCTCACCCATAACAACCAGTTTGTATGGATCGGTAGAAGCACCAGTATCTAACACATATGCAGTTAGCCCATCGACACCGTCTATCTGTTCCGCGAGACCCTCCAAGGTATACGAGTCAGAATCGATGGTAATTGTTGACGAGGTCCCGCCGTATACAATGTTGTAGGTTCCTGAGCTGACTATCGCGGTAGTATCAAAATCAGCGAAACCGTCTGACACTTCCGATTCAGATTGAGCTAAACTATTGACGCTTATAGCATACGTACCTGGAACAGCCCCTTCACCAACGGTCGCGCTGACAGCGTTCTCATCCCCTGATGAAGCACTGGCCGCTGATGTGAAGGCTGGAAATTCATCCGCCTCGTCCATCCCTTTGATGACGTCTACAAGTCCGTCTAGCCTGTTCTTTATCCCTGCCACTTTATCAGCTTTTTCCTCATACTCATCAAGTTGGTCCATTAGAACGTATTTAGTTCCTGCACTTGCACCAACGATTGCATTGATCAATCCTGTGGTGTCTATACCTGATACTATTCCGTCTACGCTTGGCATAACCTAACCAGTGTGGAAAATTAAAAAAATGCCGGGCTCACTCCCGCCAATCTTTAGAATCGGTGGGGAGTGGCCCGGCTTTAGACGACTTTTAGGTTTTTTCTAAAAGCCCCGCTGCCATAGGCGGGTCTAAATCAAGCTGAGTATACCTTGCTGCGCCTGACCAGTCTGAGCCAATACTGACATACCAGCCTGTTGCATTATCTGCTGCTTCGCCATTTCTGCTGTCTCGCTAGCGAAGTCAACGTCTCTAATCTGAGATTCTGCAGCTATAAGGTTTTCATCATATACTTCCATATTAGTGAGAGCGTCTGAGAGGCGGTTCTGAGCCGCACCATATCCAGAACGGATACTGTTTACGGAATCAAGAGCTGTGTCAAGAGCGGTTATCGCCTGCCTTGCACTCGCAGAAGTGTTCAAAGACATTGCCGATGTGTCTACGCCAAGAGCAGTAGCCCTTAGGTCTCCCATGGTGATGGCTATTCTATCATTAGATGTATTATTGACACCTACCTGGACACTAATTGATGTGTCAGAACCGTTCCCCAATTGAACACCGTTGAACTCAGTTACCTGTGAAATTCGGTCAACTTCTGCAGACAACTGCGCAAACTCATCATCGATATATGAACGTTCTGTAGTAGCAAGAGTCTCTGATGAACTCTGTACAGCTAGTTCACGCATACGCTTTACAATATTACCTACCTCTGAAGTGGCTCCCTCAGCAGTTTGTACCATGCTTATACCATCATTGGTATTTCTCATAGCAACCTTTGCAGAGCGAGACTGAGCGTTAAGGTTCTCAGCTACACCGAGTCCAGCTGCATCGTCCGCGGCCTTATTAATACGTAGGCCAGAGGAAACCTTCTCAAAAGATGACTTCAGTGACCTAGTGGTCGCCGAAAGGTTCCTTTGAGCAGTGATTGAAGATAAGTTGTGATTAATTACTAAAGCCATTTTCGTTTCTCCTTCAAAAAACAATTAATTCTTTATTGTGATTTCTGTATTGGACACCGCGAGAATCTATCTCTTTGGTCTCAAACAATAGATCGGATAAAGCACAAATTATGTTTATACATAAATACAAAATAATTTTTTTGTATACCAGGAGCATTTTTTACCGCCCAAAAACGCACCGAGGCGTCACACATTTTCTAAGAAAACGTGTGACGCCTTATATGGCAACAATTGAAACTTACAAATAGAGGAAAAGATGCTGAGGAAACCCCGAGCCTATTACAAGAACAGACTCGAGGAGACCCCAGTCTTAGGCAATTTCTTGTATAAATACCTAAAAATGCCTTAGAACCGCGCTAGATCAAGGAAAGAATTCCCTGCTGAGCTGAACCAGCTTGTGCAAGTACTGACATTCCAGCCTGTTGCATAATCTGTTGTTTAGCCATCTCAGCTGTCTCACTCGCGAAGTCTACATCGCGAATTTGACTCTCTGCAGCATTTAGGTTCTCATTGTAAACTTCCATGTTTACAAGTGAATCGCCTAAACGGTTCTGCACCGCACCATAATCGGAGCGGATGCTGTTGATAGAATTCAACGCTGTATCTAAAGCAGTAATCGCCGTGCGTGCGCTCGCCGAAGTGTTTAGAGACATAGTAGTAGTATCAACTCCCAAAGCGGTAGCACGAAGATCACCCATGGAGATCGATATCCTATCGTTTGAAGAGTTGTTCACTCCTACCTGGACGCTGACAGATGTATCAGAACCATTGGTCAATTTAAGACCGTTGAATTCCGTTACCTGAGAGATTCGATCAACCTCAGCTGAAAGCTGAGCGAACTCATCTTGAACGTATGAACGTTCAGCGGTAGCGAGAGTTTCCGAAGAACTCTGCACTGCCAATTCTCTCATGCGTTTTACAATGTTACCAACTTCGGATGTTGCACCCTCAGCTGTTTGTACGACGCTTATTCCATCGTTTGTGTTTCTCATCGCCACCTTTGCAGAACGTGAAGCAGCTTCGAGGTTCTCGGCTACACCTAAACCAGCAGCATCATCTGCTGCCTTGTTTATGCGTAAGCCTGAAGAAACTTTCTCGAAAGACGACTTCAAAGCCCGTCCCGTTTGGGACAGGTTCCGCTGAGCGGTGATGGACGACATGTTGTGATTGATCACTAGTGCCATCATATCCTCCTATTTGTCTATTTCAAAGATGAGGTGAAGAACCGGGACAGCTCTTCATGCCTCAAAACAAGGATCGGACAATATAGAAAAACTGTTAAGGCCAGAAGCGAAATAAATATAATAATAATTTCTGTAAAAACCACTAATGTTACAGATAGTTATGTCGCTCGGTCACAATGACTAAATGTTTAATTATATTATTAATATATACAATTTATGACTTAAAAAAAGAGCCCCGGCCTGCAATACAGGCCGGGGCGAATCCCTTTGATAAAGTTGAGTTTACTACTGAAGCAGACTCAATACTCCCTGGTTGACTGATTTGGCCTGTGCAAGAACTGACATACCAGCTTGCTGGAGAATCTGATTCTTAGCCATCTCTGCGGTCTCATAGGCGTAGTCCGCATCGCGTATTCTGGACTCGGCTGAGGTTATGTTTTCTAGGTAGATCTCCATATTCCTCAAACTAGTAGTGAGCCTGTTTTGAACAGCACCATACTCAGAGCGGTTTTTGTTTACCGTGTCTAGAGCCGTATCAAATGTCGATAGAGCAGCCTGAGCCAGGGTAGCCGTAGAAAGAGAAACTGTACCAGTATCTACCCCTAAAACTGTAGCTCGCAAATCACCCATAGTTATTTGAAGACGATCATTAGAGGTATTGTTAATCCCCACTTGAACAGTGATCTGTGTATTGATTCCGTTCACTAAGGAAACGCCGTTGAACTCGGTCACTGCGGAGATACGATCTACCTCAGCTGCCAGCTGGAGATACTCGTCCTGAATGTACTGACGTTCATTGTTGTCCAAAGTTTCCGATGCGGACTGGATAGCAAGCTCACGCATTCTCTTAAGAATGTTGGAAACTTCGCCAGTAGCCCCTTCAGCCGTCTGAACAAGACTAATTCCATCATTAGCATTTCTCATCGCCACTCGGCCCGAACGATTCGAAGCATCTAGATTCTCGGCTACACCGAGACCAGCTGCATCGTCCGCTGCCTTGTTGATTCGTTTTCCAGACGCTACACGCTCGAATGAGCCACTTAGCGCCCTGGTAGATACTGCAAGCTGATTAATCGCATCAACTGCAGCCATGTTGGTATTTACTGTTAGTGCCATTTGTTCCTCCTAATACTTTTCTAAGGGATTCTCTCTCATTACAGGCTCCACGACTTCTCGCTTCAACGCCTTCTCATTACCTCTCGGATCATTTTTCAAATTTGTTTAGAAAAAATGTTTTACGTTTCCGAAAAAAAACTGGGTAAGCCGACAGTGTTGCGATCTCGCCCTTAAATCTAGCTGAAGAGTGCCCTGAACGTTTCGGTCCGAGCCCTGGCCTACTACCAGGGATAAAGTCTCTACCTGACCTTCTAGTCCACTCACTTCCAATACCAGAACCTCTTCCCCATATGGCTAAAGAAGGTCGTATCAGAGTGACTTCGTGCCACTTCAAACTGTCCATGCACAAGTTACGAGTATTTAATGTATTGTGTTTCATTATTATAACTGTGAAAATAGGCTAAGGTTCATACCGCTTGTCGCTACCTGAAGGGCCGCCTCGTATGATGACTGTGCTTCTTGAAGGTTAAGATAAACCTCAGCACTGTCTGCATTTACAAGAGCCCCCAACCTTTGAGTCAGCTCAGACTCCATCTTTTCAGATAGAATAAGATAATCGTCAGCCTTCGCGTAGGCCCAGCCTACTGACTGGTGACCATCTATCAATTGGTCTAGGCCAGCCCCGACATCTCCAATCAAGACTCCTATCTGAACTGAATCGTTTGCATTCAATGCAACAGACAAATCGTCCAAGACTTGAAAGACGTCTACACCTGACTGAAAAATATCGGAACCATCCCATCCAGACTGGACCCAGACATCGTCACCTATTAATGTTTCAGGTGTGTCCGTAGATCCGCTGTACGTGCCAGTAGCGTCAAAGGGTGCTGAATCATAAGCATTGCCCGCAAAAATGAACCTGTCGCCAATCTCAGAATTTCCGATTCTGATGAGCTCCTCTCTAAGAGCATCAATTTCCAAGGCTGCCGCTTGTCGGTCACTAGCACTATATGTATCGTTTGCCATAGCAATAGCGATCTCATGTGCTCGCTTCATTATGTTAGAGCCTTCACCTAGAATAGTATCAGCTGTACCTATAAGACTCTGTGACCAACCTACATTCTGCTTAAAGCTTTCTTGGTTAGCTAATTCTTCGCGAAGCCGCACGGCTCGCCCTATTTCTGTTGGTGAATCAGACGGTCTATTAATACGTCTCCCAGTAACAGCCTGTTCAGTAAGCTTGTTCATATTCTCATTCAAGCGCTTGTTCTCAGAAGAGATCAAGTCAAACAAATAAGATCTGGACGCTCGTACTATACTCATTTTAAAAAGCTCACTAAATCGCGTTCAATAGGACTTGCAGCATTTGGTCGGCGGCCTGAACCACCTTGGCCGAAGCCTGGTATGCTGCTTGAAACTCAATCAAAGAGATAGCCTCTTGATCTAGGTCCACCCCTGTCAGGCTGGCCATGAGTCCTTCAACATCATCGGCATGGGCAGACGCCGCTTTAGCATTATTGCCGGCTCTTGTTACGTCAGCGGCCACTGTGTTTAGTAGCGTTGCGAGAAATTCGCCTGACGTCTCAGTACCTGATGTAAAAAGGTCAGTACTTTCTACATCCATCAAAAGCTTTAGGTTCGTGTCGTCACCGACCCCACCAGTGGAGCTCCCAGAAAATGCCCACAGACTGTCTTCGTCTGCAATAGCACTGGAAAAACCCAGACTCATAGCTTCGTTACCAACGGTGTAGCTGTATACAGCTCCACCAGCAGCCCCGTTCATGTCAAAACCTGCAGCATGCTGTGTATTAATCGCATCTGCAAATGTTGAAGCAAAGGTGTTTAGTGAATCTAGGTATCCTTGTGTGGTTTCACGAGCCTCTAGATTGCCGCCAAGAGATCCTTCAAGAAGAGATGTGACATCCACGTTTCCTCTACTTGTCTCTACTAGTATCTTTGGGTCTCCGTTAGCATCTGTTCCCGTCGACAGCTCTCGCCACTCCACTCCAGAGACTACGGCATGACCACCTACATAAAGGTTAGCTTGGCCACTTTCTCCGTAGGATATTGTAGCACCTGTGATAGTAGAGATCTGTTGTGCCAGGCGGTCTCTTTCATCCAAAAGATCGCCAGCACCCACAGGATCGCCCGATGCATTAATAGACTCATTTACAGCAGCTAAAGCTGCAATCAACGTATTGGCCTGCTCAACAGATGTATCCAGTTGTTTTTCTATATCTACAATAGTGGCATCCAAACTTGTTGCTGTCCTAGATACAGTCTCAGCCAATTCTTCAGCTGACTCACTGAGACTTTGTCTTAAACCGTGATCTGCTGGATCACCTGTGGCGTCAGTCAATGAGTCGAAGAATTCCTGTAACGTCTCATTTACACCACTAGAATTAGCCTCATTAAAGTACTCTTCAACGCTTGATAAAGCGCCCGATAATGTCGACGCGGCAGAAGAAATGCCCGTCGATTCAACCACTCTCACACCTAGGAATTGGTCCTGGGCTCTTCGGATCCTTGATATCTGGACACCCTGGCCCAGCATGTTGCCATTATACGTTCGAGCCGTTGGGTTAGCTGACTCCACAGTACGGCGATGGAACCCTTCAACACCAGCATTAGCTACGTTGTGTGAAGTGGTCTCTATACCGATACTAGCAGCTTGAAGGCCAGACCGTCCGATACCTAAGGTAGAAAACAGTGACATGTATTAGGCCGCTCTTACTCGACCATACTTACTGTATGTGCGAGTCGGTGCAGTGTTAGCAGGCATAGCATTTTCGAGGATCGAGCTAACAGAGCCAGCTAACGTGGCCAGCCTATCTTGAGCAGCTCCTAACTCAACAGCTTTGCTCTTTAGAGCTTCAATTATGGCTGGATCTTTTGGAAGTGGCTCTTGCATAGCCACTGTCATCTGAAACAACAGATCTGAATGAACACCATTAAGCTCGTCTAATTTCACATGCTGTAGCTCACGAGCAGCATGGATCTGAGCTGTAGTGACCTCGATTATCCTATTCAGCAAGGAGAGCCTAGCGTCTATGGTTTTCACAGGTCTGCCACTATTGAATTGATCATCGACTCCATATCGATGGATTGTTCGAAAGTACCTGCCGCCAATTGCGCTCTTATCTCAGAAACAACACTGGGCCTAATTGCAGGTGTAGCCGCTGCAGTTGCCTGGGTGCTTGATATCCACGATGCCTCTTTAGAAACCGACACGGTTGCTGCAGAATCTGATGTTTGCTTTGCAGCTTCAGTTCTACCAACGCCACCGCGTACGCTGGTTACGCTGCTTATGTTGTTGAAACCATTTATCTTCATCGTACTCTCCAAAGCGTCGGGCTAGACATTTAGCAACCCTTACGTTCCACAATCGGACTACTTCGTTCGCACTTTAGAAGTTTCTACAATAAACCCAAATTCGCTATACTTGGGCTATGCTCTGGGTCTAAATGCTCACCATTTTCAAGTAATTCTAAGTGTAGGTGAGGCCCAGTTGAGCGCCCAGTAGATCCGACCGCGGCGATATCCTCACCCGCACGAACCCTCGCTCCTGGCTCCACCCAAACCTCTGAACAGTGGGCATATCTAGACACGCGCCCGTCTTGGTGCTCAATTACCACCAAGTTACCAAAGGATCCGTTCTCCCCAGCAAAGGTAACTACACCATCATCCATTGCCCCTATAGGCGTGCCCTCAGGAGCTGCTATATCCAGACCGTTGTGGTGTCTTTCTTCCCCTGTAATAGGGTCCATTCGGATACCAAATGCTGAAGATAACCTTTCACTATTTATTAAACTCGAACTACCATCACCTGCCGACGATCTTTCCAAATTCGATGAAGATAGGCCTAGCATCGCAAAATTGGTCATCTCAGCGGATGTAGGTATCGGTTGACTTCCAGTAATTGATTCAGACAGCCCGAACCCACTACCACTTGCCATTATCTGCTCTGCCAACTGCTCGTCGAACAGATCCTCGAACATCTCCGTACCACTACTAGAAAATAGACCATCAGGTATAGATTTACGCATCTCTTTGATCATCATCTTCATCATCATCCCCTCAAACTGACGCGCTGCGTCATCTAGGGAAGCGGGCTCTGCTACAGACTGATCTTGCAGTCCCGAGAAAACATTTATTGGCGCTAAATCGTCAATCACATCGTCACTATTTCGGCGTGCAGGGCACCAGCCGACCTTATAGCTTGTAAGATTACAATTAGGTCTCTAGGGTTGACGCCGAGATCATTCAGTGCCGACACCAAGACCCCGATACTAATACCCTCTACCATTCTTAGCTGACCGCCTTCTTCTGTGGCCGTAACTGTGCTCTGGTTGACCACCTCAGTGGTTCCACCTGACAGAGGCATAGGTTGGGAGACATCAGTTGATCTCTCAACTTCTATAGTGAGACCTCCGTGGGCTACAGCCACAGCTGAGACCTGTACATCAGATCCCATCACGACTGTACCAGTCCGTTCGTTGATCACCACTCGTGCAGCCACATCGACCTCTAACGTCGTGGACTCTACCTGAGTTGCAAAGCGAGCAAAATCACCTCGATATTCCTCTGGAAGATTTAGCGTGATGGTAGCTGAATCCCTTACCGATGACACGGTTACTCCAAACTGTTGATCTAGCGCTTCCGCAAGCCTTGTTGCAGTGGTGTAGTCAGGATCCATCAAAATGTAGTCTACGGAAGACATACTATTGTAGTCGATCCTCGATGCGACCTCACGCTCAATGAACCCGCCACTAACAAGGCGAGCATTAGTCGGGGTATTCTTTTGAGTACCAGAACCATCTTGTGAAGCGCTAAATCCACCAACAACTAGTGCACCCTGCGCAACAGCGTAAATATTACCATCTAAACCGACCAGGAGCGTTGGAAGCAAGGAGCCCCCCTCTAGCGAGGTTGCGTCTCCAGCAGAAGCAACGTTCACATCTATCACCGAACCTGTACGGTGATGTGCGGATATAGAAGCCGAGACCATGACCATTGCGACATTTCGGGCCTGAATCTCATCCAATTCGATATTCACACCCATCCCTCGAAGCCTATTAGCTAGAGCCCTTAGGGATGCCGTGTTTCTTCGCGAATCGCCAGACCTGTCGAGTCCCACAACCAAGCCAACCCCTGAGATTGGATTTTGACGGACCCCATGAAATGTCGCGATGTCCTTAGCTCGAACAGCGGCGTTTGCAGACACACTCACAACTGACGCTACGAGAACTACCAATAAAAGAATTAAACGGTTCACTTAAACCTCCAACCCCACCATCGGTCACCAGGCTCTACGCTTTAGCTGAAACTTTCGTTATTTTTCGTCTCATTAAAACAGGCAGGGCCGCGATAAAAACCGCAGCCCTGGTGACACATTAGCTTGAACTATGCCTTAGAATGGCCAGAGCGCATCTAAGATCCTGGTCCCGATACTTGGGCTCTCTCTATCTGCTATTACACCGCTACCCGTTATCTCTATCTGTGCTTGAGCAACAAGATCTGAAGTAACAGTGTTATCCATCTGTATATCTCTCGGCCTAACGACACCCTGAATAACCACGTACTGTGTCTCATCATTGACTCGGATCTCTTTCCAACCCCAAATCCTTAAGTTGCCGTTGTTTTTTACCTCAATCACCTCACATGTGAGGGTAGCCTCTATCTTTGAACCGCGATTCGTCGTACCACCACCTGAAAATTGACTGTCACTGCTAAGATCAACGCCAATACTTTCACCCATGTTTGGATTCGCAGCCAATATAGAGGTCTCTAGACCAAGCATTGCCCCCACACCTAGACCCATAGTGTTTCCTCTGGATGTTCGTGTCGAAGAATCAACGAGAGTAGACGTCTCCTCCATCACCAGCACTGTAATAAGATCACCGACCTGGCGAGCGTTACCCTCTAAACCTAGCAACTGGAGAGCTGAAGTTTCGCTCCACAGGGATCCAGCTGTTGTCTGAGCTTGAGGTGCCTGCGCAACTATTGGTGGTTGGGGTACTGAGGAAGGGAGGCTCGGCGCCTCCTGTGCTGCTACCAATGAAACAAATAATGTTAAGAACATCTCATCACTCCTAGTCTACAACCACAGTGTGATCGTCTACCAACACACCGCTTAATGAACGGTATGTCGCCTCACTTCGAACTCGCACGCGATCGCCCACGAACCCATCTACCAAAATATTTCCCGACATCGACACAACCAAAGGCCCACTCCTGCTCTCTATCGAAACAGAAGAACCTCGCACAATGTCTGGCATTACAGTCGCAACACGAGCAGTAACAGGATCGCCTGCGCTTAATCTAAGCCTCGCCCTAAACAGCCCCTCGGATACGACAGGCCCTCTAATTTCAGACAATTCTGCCATGCCTGTTGTGACCTCTATGGCTTCACCCGCCGAGACATCGTGAAGGGCAACTGGGACCTCTATCCATATGTTCAACGAAGGGCGCACAGTCCAGGCACCTAGGTGATTACCGTGCTCTGAAGCCACCAAGCGTAATGTTGGGCGGCTTTGGCATGGATCTCCAGACCAATGAGCGACGATATCGTCGTAGTCAACAAGAGACTCCCTTAAGCCAAGGCGCTCAACCTCTACTCGCTCTGAATCGCAGTTCTCTTTGGCGTAATCCACCAATGAATCAACAACGGAGTCAAGTGGTGTTGCCTGAGCAACCTGAGCCAGGAATAAAAATATCATCGTCTCAGGTTGGCTGCTTGCTGAAGAGTCTCGTCAGCTGCTTGAATAACTTTAGAGTTCATCTCAAAGGCACGCTGAGCCATAATCATATTGATCAACTCTTCGGCCACGTCGACATTTGACCCCTCTAGGAATCCTTGAGCGACACTTACATCATAGCCAATCTCCAAGGCTATAGCTTCACCAGAATACTCTGTCTCAGAGTACAAGTTGCCGCCTTCGGCTCTTAGACCCGACCTGTTATTGAAATCGAATATCTCTACTTGACCCAATACAGTTGCCTCTACATCGTTACCTATAGTGCCGCCCACAGTACCGTCTTCAGTAATTGTTATGGAAGTGACGTCATTTGAAATCTGAATATCACCTGATACCCGCAACCCAGACGTGGTGATCATATACCCATCTGCATCTACCGTGAATGACCCATCTCGAGTGTAGAGCATCTCTCCAGAAGGAGACTCTACACCAAAGTAACCGTGACCATCAATAGCCATATGGAGCGCATTACCAGTTTCTGTCAGGTGGCCAGCGCCGTGATCTTTCAAGACCCCAGCTGTCCTTACACCAGCACCTACCTGCGCGGGTCCAGAAGAGAGCTGCTCACTATCGACAGATGCTCCTACCAACTCCTGATAAAAGAGATCCTGAAAGACAGCTCTAGATTTCTTGAACCCAGTAGTGTTGACGTTCGCGAGGTTATTCGCAACGTTGTCGATTCTAGTCTGTTGGGCCCCCATTCCTGTGGCCGCTGCATATAGTGCTCGCATGGCTATTCTCCCACCTGAATCAGTTTTGCATCCATCTCATCTGAGCTTTGCATAGTCTTTTGGTAGGCCTCGAAATACCTGCTGGCCTCTATTAGCTCAACCATAGCCCTCATTGAGTCGACATTTGAGCCCTCGAGAGCACCCTGGATTACAGAGACATCTGCCTCCCTAAGCCCTGAGTTAGCTCTCCACATACCGCCACCCATCGGAGAAATATCATCGGCCATAACTAGGTCGAATTTACCTATTTCACCTGACTCAGAGGCTATAATAATACCTTCATTGGTCACAGTAAAAGTCTCGCCCTCGGGTATCTCTATCTCACCCGTACTCCCCATGACTGGGTTTCCTTGAGCTGTAGTTATGACGCCCTTCGCATCAACAACAAATTGCCCGACACGTGTAAGAAGCTCTTCACTACCGACATCTACTACAAAGAACCCCTCGCCTTGCAAAGCAAAATGGTTTGGATCATTATCGATCCTAACAGTACCATCGGCCATGTTTGGTATGACACCTGAAACGTTAGCATGTGACTGCCCCAAGAGACCCTCTCCAGATCCATCTAGTTCAAAGGTGACTCTCTGCTCACGGTACCCGACAGTACTCACGTTAGCTATGTTCTGTGCAACTATATCCATCTGGTATTGTGCTGCACGAGCCCCAGACAGGGATGTGTATATATCAGCGCTCATTAGTCCAACTCCACATGAAGATCGCCATGATCAATTACTGAATGAAGTTTCTTGCGCAGCTTGCCTTTAGCCTGTGTGATTATCTGAGAAATCCTAGATACGCTCACACCATATACCGCCGCGACTTCTGCCAAAGATAGATCTCGGCCGTAATACATCATTACGCAATGACGCTCCTTTTCAGGTAAACCCAGGATCGCATTTTGAAGGTGAGATTTAATCTCAATCGCATCCAGCCTACGCGAAGGATCGTCTACCTCGGATGTGCTTAGTTGCTCCGCCAGTGTTCGTGATTCTTCACTGTCACCGTTTACAAGAACTCCATCCAAAGAGATAAGGCTAACTGGTTTCACCCTGTCTACAGAATCCCAGTACTCATCAATTGATATCCCCAATCTTTTAGCGGTCTCCCCTGGAGTAGGCTCTCTGCCCAATTCAAACCTAAGGGATTTGCTGGCTGCAGAAATCTTCTTAGAGAGCTGGCGTCGGCGGCGAGTAAATGTGTCAGTGCTCCTTAAAGCATCTAACATGGCGCCTCGTATTCTATATTCAGCAAATGTTGAAAACAGAATCCCTCTAGCCTCATCGTATCTATCAAAAGCCTCTAAGAGCCCTATAGCTCCGTAAGAAACTAAGTCCTCAACGCATAGACTGGAGTCTGATGGGAGTCGCTCACCGATCTGCCTCGCAAGAAGAATGATCTTCTTTTGAAACGCTATCGTAGCCTCTTCACGAGTCATCCCCTCCACGCGCGGCTCAGCCGTTGCGTAAGCATTCTGGGAATATCTGCGGGCACTCCTCAACACGATCTCTCTCCTTGATTGGTCACCAAACACTCTTGGCTCAATCTCGAATCGGTCACCGACGCTCTCTCTTTAGATAAATTTTTGTCTATTTTATGCATTGTTTATCCTACTGCCACATCTACGATAGCTACGCGGTTCAGCTTTATTGTTGGGAGCAATTCTGCTGGCGAGAGAACTGGTATTGCGACCATCTTCTCCAACAAACGAGCAACAGGACCTCTAGCTAACGGAGGAACCATCAACACCACCTCACCAGATGAGGCGTGGTTTTCGTACTCCTGCTTGACGCTGTGCATGAACTTTCTGGCAACATCTGGATTCAAGATGAGGTTCATAGTTCCACCCTCTCCACCCTGTAGCCCCTGGGTAAGAGCCTGCTCCATCCCTGGACCAAGCCCGAGATAGTTCACCAAGCCCTCCTCAGCGTACTTTGCCGATATGTGGCGAGACAACCTCTGCCTAACAAATTCAGTCAGCAGGTCTGGATCCTTAGTCTTCTGGGCGTACTCACCTAGTGTCTCTAATATAGTCTGAGAGTCTCTTACAGAGACGCCCTCACGAATCAGGTTTCGGAATATTTTAAGGACTGTTTGGCGAGTGAGTATCTCTGGAACGAGATCTTCAACCAACCTAGAACAGCGCTCGCCTACTCGCTCGAGCATTGTCGTTAGCTGAGCCATATCGTACAGCTCGTAAGCGAACTGGTTCATCATCTCAGTCAGATGCGTCGCCATAACTGTTGGGACATCTACTACTGTGTAGCCCAAGGTACGAGCCTTGAGAACCTGACCATCGTGTATCCACCATGCATCCAAGTTAAAGACGGGGTCGATAGTCTTTATGCCTCGCAACCCTGACTTTGCATCACCTGGATCGATCGCCAGCTGTTGTCGAGCGTGCACCTTACCTCTAGCGATCTCCTCTCCTCTAAGCATAAGGATGTATTCATTTTTCTCTAGGCGCTGGTTGTCGCGCAGGTGTACTGGCGGGAGAACCACACCTAAATCCTGTGCGAACTGGTTCCTAATCCTCTGGATTCTCTCTAAAAGCTCTCCACCTTTACGCTTATCAACTAGGTAGACCAAATCCAAACCAACCTCGAGTGATAGAGGCTCTAGGGCTAACAGGTCTTCGGGCCTCGGTACTGAAGGCCGCCCATCTAGAGGCTCCCCATCGGGGCCAGATTCTGGTTCATCTGGCATTTTAGACATCTGCCACGCCAAGGTTCCCACTATGATTGCCAACACTAAAAATGGAGTACGAACACCCTCAATAGTTGTCATGGCCAACAATATTCCAGCCAAAATACCAAGTACTCTCGGCGATCCCAAAAGTTGCTTACCAAGATCGTTATCCAACCTACTAGATTCGTCATCAGCCACAACACGAGTGACCAATAGACCAGCTGCAGCGGATATAACCAGAGCGGGTATCTGACCTACTAGACCATCACCAATGGTCAAAAGTGTGTAGGTGCGTGTCGCGTCCCCCATGGTCATGCCCATCTGAAGCACGCCAATAACAATACCACCAACAATGTTCACAAGCGTGATTATGATCCCAGCGATCGCATCACCGCGAATAAACTTAGAGGCACCATCCATAGCACCATAAAAATCAGACTCATGAGCCACTGCCTCTCTACGCTCGCGAGCTTGTGTCTCATTAATTAAGCCTGCATTCAACTCGGCATCTATCGCCATCTGTTTACCAGGCATCGCGTCCAAAGTGAACCTAGCGGCGACCTCGGCCACGCGACCAGCACCCTTTGTGATTACAACAAAGTTAATTACAACCAATATGATAAAAACAACGAGACCAACGACGTAGTTACCGCCCACAACAACGCTACCGAACGCGTCGATTATTTTACCTGCTGAGGCCTCTCCCTCACCGCCATGGAGAAGAATAAGACGTGTTGATGCGACATTTAGCGACAATCTAAACAGCGTGGTAACCAACAAAAGAGTCGGAAATACAGAAAACTCTACTGGCTTCTTGGCGTATATCGTTACCAAAAACACCAACAACGATATGCCTATTGATGTCGCCAATAAAAGGTCTAAAGCCAAGGGAGGTATAGGGACTACCATAATGCCAATAAGGCCGAACAGCCCTAGGGCGAAGACAACATCTCCCTGGTTCTTGATCGACGATAAAGCTCTTACGCCAAATGATTCGGTTTCACTTGCCACCTATTACCTCCTGACAATCCGCCATCGGTCACCGTGAAGATCGCTTTAGCTTTTTCTATTTAGAAACCCGATTCTCTAGTTAGAAGCTAAGAAAGCGAGAGCACAATTTTGCTTTTTAGGCTCGCATTAATGTACAGTTGCGTTGGGACCGCCGATTTTGCTTCAGAGATCTAGCAGATAACCGTATATTTATAAGTCCAGAACTAAAGAGAGCTATGCACTACACGCCATCAGAGATCTATATAGAAATCTTAGAAGAATCTCGCTCGCCAAAAGCGTCAGCCGCATCTCTAAGCAAGCTAATTACCAGTTCACCGCACCTAACAAGAACCCTATTAAGAGTCGCCACATCGCGACAAAGAGGCGTTAGCCGTGAGGTCTTGGAGCCCGAAAGAGCGGCTCTTTTGTTGGGGGCCACCGCTATTGGTCACGTAGCCTTGCTACACGAATTAATTCAGTTACCTGAGACTTCGATACATTCTGCAAGGCTGGGTATAGCATTTTGGGAAGATGTTCTCTTCAGAGGTGCCGCCTGCGTGCTCTTAGCCCATAGGTTCGGGACAACTCACCCTGATGTAGCTCTCGCAACAGGCCTGTCTCTTGAGATGGGGCGCCTTATTGCGCTAGAAGAACACCCTACTTTGGTTGACTGTTTTTGGGAGAGCCGAAAATTATCTGGCGACGCCCGCATAGAATCGGAAATCAATGGGTTTGGAACAGACCATATCTCTCAATTCCTTTCGGCAACGGAAGGCTGGGACCTTCCGTCCGAGATCCACGAGACCTTGGCAATCCATCACAAATCCCCATCAGAAATTCGCAACTCCCCTTTCCCTATTCTAGGGTTTATAGCGAGATGGGCAGACATAATCGGTGAAATGTTCACCTCAACTAACATCACAGAGTCACTCAAGGGTTGCTCTAAAATCCTGGTGGAAGAGGCTGGTTTCGCGACCACAGAGGTAAATGAATTCCTTGATCAGGTCATCCTACAGACGATGATGGTAGCTGACCTACTGGGTGTTGATATACCTCAGCAAGCGCCTTTAGAGAAGCGAATCGTCGAATCAAAAGCTCTACTCTCTCCGGACTCAATGAGCCGAGATGAGCTCTTAATGTTTGTTGAAACACTAATAATAGAAAGGGACGAGCTAGAAGAAGAGCTGCAAAAGCTCAGGAGAGACGTTCACAGCCTTACAACGTTTGACGCTCTCACTAACCTCCCAAGTCGCGGGCAATACATGCCTACGTTGAGGCAAGAGGTCGCCAGGGCGCGACGCTACGAAAGATCTCTGTCTCTTATTCTTATAGATATAGATGACTTCTCAGCCTTAAATTCCAAATATGGTCACGACGCTGGCGACTCTGTCCTAGCAAAAATAGCGGCCACCGTGTCAAAAGTTGCCAGAGATTCAGACTTTATAGCCAGAACTGGTGGAGATGAGTTCGCCATTATCCTCACCGAGACAGACAATATTGGTGGGCGCATATTTGCCGAGAGGATTAGAGCCTCCATCGAATCAATTAAGGTCGGACATAACCAACACACCATCAGATTCAGCGCCTCTATTGCTGGTGTAAGCTTGGTAGATCTAAAGAATGAAAATGCAGACCACGAGGCTCTCCACGCATCTGGACTAATGGCCTTAAGGAAACTTAGGGACCGCGGTCCAAACAGAGTGGCTTGGGTAAATACTTAGAAACAGTTGAAGTGCCGACACTGTCTGTTCTGGACTGTTAGTCTTCGAGGGCACCCGCTGAAGTCTCATCACCAGAAGCTTCATCTTCTGGTGATTCATCACCATTTTCTGGCGACCCCCCTTCTTCCAGAGCGCTATCTGTTATCGAATCTCCAGGCGAGACAACGTCCACTTGAGATGCCTCAGAAGCCAGTGGCTCACCATCTTCTTCATCGATAGACGGCGGAGCATCATCGTGAACCACCAAAAGCTCTTCGTTCTCGACCTCAGGCACATGCTCTTCGGACGACGTTTCATCTTCACTGGCTAGTGATACCTCCTCAACAACTGGAGTTATCTGATCTAAAACCAAATCCTCTTCATCACTAACCCCGCCCACAATAGCGCTGGCTTCTGACCCGCTCTGATCTCGAATCGTAACAGTTTCTATAGACCTGTTAGCGCCAATATCTTCAAAGGGTGAGGGTGCTGTAACTGCTGGCTGTCTAATAGCCGTAGGGTTCATAACTGTGAAAACTACTCGCCTGTTTAGCCTGGAGGCATCAGGAGAACTGTGGTCGACCAAGGGTCTGTCGAAGCCGTACCCTTTAGATAGTATGCGGTTCTCATCTATGCCACGGTCTACTAACCACTGTGCAACAACCCCTGCCCTCTCGTCAGACAGGCGATCATTATAGTCCGCACCACCGTTATTATTGGTGTGACCTTCGATTAACAGGTGCTCAACCTCTGGGTGAGCCTCTAACTCGTGAAATACCGCCTCAAGAACGCGATAAGCGTCTCGCCTCAAACTGTATTCATCCTCTTCAAAAAAGACTGACTCTGGAGTGGTAATCCTGTCACCAGCCAGCTCTGCAAGACGGGGACAGCCATCAGAGTACCGAGGATCCTGCTCAGGGTATATGGCCTCTTCAGGACACTGATCTCTACCAAACGGTACGCCATCACCATCGCCGTCCAATTCTGGGCAACCATCATCATCATCAAAACCGTCTACAGTCTCAGCTTGATCAGGACATTCGTCCTCAGTATCAACAAATCCATCACCATCCCTATCAGAATTAGGGTCTAATTGTGCCGCTACTGTAGCCGGAGCATCTGTCGCTGCAATGGGTTGTAATGAGTATACTTCATCGTTACGGTGACTCCACCCCAAGCTAGCCACCAACCTTGTTGCAGCCGATCCAACTGAATCATTAACTCCAACACCTGCACCAACTGAGCCCCACACCCCACCTAGTAGGCGAAAACGTCCATAAACCATGGTCTCCAAGGGCAAGCTATCCCAACCAGCAGACCCCTGTACTGTGGTCTCCGATGCGAGGCTAAAAGAGTCCGAAAGTCGATAATGGCCCCCTAGACCAAACAAAGGCCCTGAGCCAGTTGTGAGGTTTCGAGTTGTCTCCTCCTTTCCGACTCTTCCACCAAGGTTGATATTCCAACCAAAATCGTCGAGCTCCTGGGCCACACTAATTATAGCACCGCCCGAAATCCCAGGGGTTCCCACATTCACTTCGGAAGAGCCTGTGGGCAACCATACGCTGGGCGCAAAAGCTATCCCTATACGGCCATCTTCAGCGGGGATCGCTGAGACTACAGCACCCACACGCATATCCCCGATCGCGGAAAAAGAGCCTGTCCTTGCCACCCCTACTGGGTGAAAAGGAAGCACCGCTTCTACACGAGTCCATGGTAAAACCGTCACCCCCAGACCTAAGCTTGAGGTGGTGAGGGCTGATAGTATCACCTCCCTAGAATCAGGCAGGACCTCTACCAAAGGATCGTTTGCATGGTCTCCAATGACCCCCACATCCCAGTCCCACTGAGTAGTCCTAGTTGGATATACCAATCTAGAATAACTATCTAGATCACCAGAGGTGCTCATAAGCTCAAAGCCGTGGGCGTTTACACCACTCGCCGATGCGATCCCTGACCATGCAGCCATCGCGATTAATCCACCTCTCCTGATCCTAAACACACTTCCTAGCAGTATAAGTGAGAACCAGCCCACGCTGCCAGTGCTTCCACCACAACCACCGCCCGCGAAGTCTCCTGTGTAGTCGACATAGTCCTCTATGCCATCAATATCTATATCCTCGCGGCCCTCCTCTATATCCAAGAAGCCGTCACCGTCCGAGTCCACATCTAGGTAGTTAGGAATTCCGTCTCCATCTACATCTGGATCTGCAACATGATCGTCGTCTGGATCTGCTATTCTCTCGACACTGGTCGGGATCCCATCTCCATCATCATCGCTATCTAGCGGATCGATAACTCCGTCAAGGTCCGAATCTAAAGGAACAACAGGGAAAGGTATTTCGTCTCCATCCATTATTCCATCGTCATCGGTATCAGGATCCTTAGATTCTGTTCCTAGCTGCCACTCATCCCAATCTGAGAGGCCATCAGAGTCTCTGTCGTCAGTCTCCGCGAAACCATCGCAGTCGTCATCAAGTCCATTTTGAAGTTCTTCAGCTCCAGGATAGGCCTCAACTCTGGCATCATCACACTCTTCGTCAACCCTATATCCGTCACCATCTCGATCAAAATCGTCGTCTCCAGCACAATCCTGATCAACGCCGTCGTACCAAGTCTCCCAGCTCCCTGGGTGAGATGTAGGGTCTGTGTCGTCACAGTCGGTGCCGCCGTGAGCGTCGGATTGCCAACCGTCCATATCGGCGTCGTAGTCGTCTGCCCCGTCACAGTCTTGATCTAAACCATCGTACCAGACTTCAAAAGCCGCGGGGTGGACTGCGGCGTTGCCGTCATCACAGTCCGTTCCGCCAAAGGACATCGAGTCAAAAGCGTCACCATCTGCATCATAGTCTGACTTATTGTCGCAATCGGAGTCTACCCCATCATAAGGTGGATCGAAAGCTCCTGGGTATACGCTAGGATCTTGATCGTCGCAGTCGATACCGCCAGCCACTGGATCATCATAGCCATCCCCGTCAACATCAGTGATATCAAAGCCATCACAGTCTTGATCAAGTCCGTCATACGGTACGTCAACGGTACCTGGGTAGATCTGATTATTCGTGTCGTTACAGTCCATACCACCAAAGGTATCTGCATCGTAACCGTCTACATCTTGATCAAAATCTGAGTCACCAGCGCAGTCTTGGTCTACCCCGTCGTACCATGTCTCTATCGCAGAGGGGTTAACACTAGCGTCCAAATCTAGGCAATCGAGTCCACCATATACGTTGGAGTCGTATCCATCCGCATCTTGATCATAATCCGAGCTGCCATCGCAGTTCTGGTCAATTCCATCATACCAGACCTCTGGCGCACCAGGATAAACATCGGCGTCGGTGTCATCACAGTCACTACCGCCAACACTTAGGTCCTCATAACCGTCGTCATCAACATCCCTCTCATCATCACCATCACAATCCTGGTCTATCCCATCGTAAGGGACTTCAACTGCACCAGGGTAGATAGAAGTGTCATTGTCATCGCAATCTACATGGTCAAAGTAACCGTCACCATCACTGTCAGATACGCTGGCGTCTGGGCCGCCATATGCACCAATGTCAGACGCTGTGCCATCAACATCCATAAGGCCGGTGTACCCTGCATCAACTAGTGGTGATGTTAATGCGAGATGAACATCGTCGTTCGTCTCGTCACCATCCAAAGTAAACGACTTCAGGTCTGGATCGACGTTGAGGTTGCCTGATAGACCCGTCTGGTCTGTAAATGAACCTACATACTCTCCGCCAGAGTTATCCCATACATCATTATAGTACAGATCTGAGCCTGCCTCTGCTGTGGTGTCACCATAGACTCCACCGCCATCGAGACCCCAGGCGAAGATGTTGTTTATCAACCTAACGGTACCGTTCTCCGCGTGAACATGTGCACCAGTGGCAGATGCTTCATTACCTAGAAGGGTATTGTTTACAACATAACTATCCGTGGTCCCATCAAGGAAGAGGCCTCCTCCTTCATCAGCCATGTTTTCAATAACTATATTATTGACGAAAACGACAGCGGTTGAACTATCTTGCTCGCTCCAGGCACCGCCAGAACCACCAGCGACGTTATCGAAGTAAAAGCCTCGTTCAGATGTCAACGCCACTGGGCGCGAGGCGAATACTGCACCACCATCGTCATCACTCGAATTGCGAAGATATTCATTGTCCAAAAGCGATATTTCGTCGCCCTTATATACAGATATCGCACCACCATCTCCACCTGACTCATTACCCTCAAACGAAGAGGCATCAATAGTCAGGTCATTGGTGTAAAAGGCGGGCGCAAATCTAACAGCACCCCCATCACCGTAAAGTGAGATATTGGAATCAAAGATCGTAGAAGAAATATCTAAATCTGAAGCTCGTTGACTGGCTATAGCTCCACCATCATCTGTAAAGGCAGAGTTAGACCTGAATTCAGCGCTCGCGACTATGATAGTGCCTGTAGAGTTATACGCATACAAAGCGCCACCAGCACCATTAGCTTCATTACCAACAAATGAGCTGCCAGTAAATGTCCCCTCACCACCGTTTATATGAATAGCCCCGCCGTCTGAACTGGCCTCGTTTCCAGAGTATTCACCACTCTGCTCAGTCAAAAAGGAGCCTCCACGAACCGCTATGGCTCCACCGTCCGCAGACGTGTTGTCTGTGAATATACAGGTGTCACACTGAACCGATGAGGCGCCTGCGGCATCAATAGCTCCACCCTTGTCTAGTGAGTCATTAGTCTCAAAGGTTACCGAATTTAGGATCGCCGATGAATAACCATCTAGACCTATAGCGCCACCGCCATATGCGACATTGTCAGTAAGGCTGACGCTGTCCATAACAACACTAGAGCTAACATCAGCATAGATCGCACCACCGTAATATCCGGAGGAGTAATTTGTAGCCTGTGCTCCCGAGATGGAGCCGCCACTCATGTTGAGGAGAGCCCTATCTCTTAGATAAATACCAGTACCCCACGTCTCACTACCGACCGGATCTGTGATCACAAGATCAGTGGCTATCAACTCAGCATCATCTATGTAGATAGCCCCACCGCTCTTATCGGCCGACACATCCATGATATCTACTGTGTCAAAAGTAACGGAGGAGTCGTCGAGATAGACCGCTCCGCCCCATGTGGCAACAGTGGCGTCTATTGTGACGTTTGTAAAAGAAACTATAGCCTGGTCATAAGCGTAGATTGCCCCACCGCGACGACCTTCACTCCCAGTAAAGGTCACCTCTTCAAAGGTAGGACTCCCACCAGAAATATGTGCAGCGCCACCATCAATGGTGCCTGAAACCCCACCACCCTGAATTTCACAGTCATATATATAGGGGCTGGCTGTATCTAGCGTAAAGGCTCTCGCCTGGTCTGGAACTATTGAGAAGCCCTCTAGGCTACCAGCCTCTCCACTACCCCAAGTCACCGCGACTGATCCCGTTGGTGGCACGAGAGATGTCGCAGAGCTACCTGATAGCCCGACAATCTCAAGGTCTTTTCCACCGAGGTCTAAGGCCTCTGAGTACGTGCCTGCGACAACCTCCAGGCGGTCTCCATCAGACACGCTCTGTATAGCTGTCTGAATCGAGACGAAATCCCCCGCACCAGACGAGTCTACCGTCCAGGTGGCACCATAAGTAACATTCAACATCAGCAAAAACAGCATTCTGGCTTACTCCCGATCTAATCGGCAGAGGTCAAGTAGTATCATCGGCACATTATTGAATAAGTTGAATTAATTTAGCGGACAGTGACTACACATTACTACTCTTGAATGCGGCCCTCCGCTATCCCTATTGCATGTTCTGCATACTGAAAAAACATCTCTCCTAGGTCAGCCTCGAACCTAAGTTTTCGTGCAATATGATAAACGCCTGCCAAGGCTCGGTTCAAATAGACCAGATCCGCAGGCGCCTGAATCTCTGGAAATTTTACAAATTTCGGGGCCAACTTTTGCAACTTATTCTGAAGAGCGTCCTCTGAAACGCCACACCTATAGACCCCTCCTCTAAAAGGTGTGGCCATTATATCGCACAACTCCCAGTGCAAATCCTCAGCCTCTGGGCTGTCACCGCGAAGCGTCCCTAGCTCCCTAGCAAACTCCAAGGTGCGCTCCCGATCGTTGTTGACAGCCGCTGAGCCAATCCTAGCATAGTTAGCCATGAAATAAGGATCGAAACGCTTCACGCAACCGAAATCTAAAATCCCAACAGTCCCATCTGGTTCAAACAAGTAGTTACCAGGATGTGGGTCCGAATGGAGAGCTCGAGCTTTGTAGGTCATTTCATGAAACGCAACCACAAGACCCATAGCCGCCTTTTGTCGAGCCTCATGAGTGCTGTTCTCCAAGAATTCTTCTAAATTAACGCCATATAGGCGCTCCATAGTAAGAACCTTGCCAGTTGAATGCGATGGGTAGTGTGATGGGACCCTTACACCATCTACGCCCATAAAGTAGCGGTGGAAATATTCAAGATTTGCAGCCTCATGATAGTAGTCGAGCTCCTCTCGAAGACGATCTCTTATCTCAGCAAAAACAGCGTCCATCTCCGCTTTATCTCTCTTAATGAAGCGACTAGCTCTCAAGAGAGTCTTGAGAGCACTCAGGTCTGAGTCCACTGAATCCTCAATTCCCACATGGAGAACCTTAACCACAACAGGTGTCCCATCTTTCAACCAAGCCGCATGTGCTTGACCCAATGAGGCACTCCCAAGTGAGTTTGGTTCGAAGCGATCAAACAGATCCTCCAATTTCCCATCTAATTCTCTCTCTACTTCTGCCTTTATGGTTTCAAAAGGTACAGGTGCAGCTGAGTCATGTAGCTTACCTAAAACTCGGGCTACTTCAGGGGGCAGTTCGGCTCCTTCAGCCAACATCGCGACAGTCTGACCCACCTTCATAGCTGCGCCCTTGAGCATGCCTACGGTATCAACCACCCTTTCAGCGTTATCTATGTGTGCTTTGTTGCGGGAAACCGTCTCAGCCTCCTCACTCTGAAAAGCGCCTGATATACGCTGCCCTAGATAGCTTGCAGTTACACGCGTAGTTAAGCCCCCTAACCTAGCTAGTCTTCCGAATTTTGAAGTTGGAGGCTTACGTCCCATTACTCTCCACAATTCGCCCGTAATCGCTAACTTAGCAACCAACTAATTACAGTCAAATCCATTTGTTTTTACTCAATGTGTTGCGGAAAGCTCACTTATCGCCTACGTTGCCGCCGCTTAGAACACTATAATATCGGCACTTTTTTATAACATACTTACTAAATGGAGTATTACATGAGACGACGTGAGCTTAAAACCCTTATAGGCCTATCACTTCTACTCGTAGCAACAGGCTGCGGGAAGAGTACAGGTGATGACACTGGAACAACAAACACCACCGACACTGGTACAACTGACACAGCTACCACAGACACTGGTGATACAACTGACATGACAGACGCAGGAAATGACTTCGCGACTGCCAGTGCGCTAGTTTTGGGAACTGAAGCTGAGTGGGTAGTAGCTGATGCTATCTCGCCTGCTGGCGACAGAGATTTCTACGCTCTCGACCTCGTAGCTGGTGACACCGTTCAATTGGCCGCTGGCTCATACATGTTCACTGAGCCAGACGTCGTATTGGACACTGTACTCCGCGTATATGGCCCAGACGAGGCTTTAATAGCAACAAATGACGATATGCCGTATCGTTTCTACGAGACTGATTCTGCGGTAATCTTCCAGGCGACAACCGATGGCACCTACTATGTAGAGGTTTTGGAATGGGGTGACTGGGACGCGGCTAGCGGTGCTAACGGCGGTTCATCATACCAGTACGAGCTCTGGGGATACCTCATGAGCCCGTCTGAGATTGAACCTAACGACTTCGAGGATGACGCTAGTGACCTGAGTATACAAGATGTCGATGGCGACGGGTTCGCAGACCACTACGTAGGCAGTGCATACACAGACTCTGTGACTATGTTCTACGGCGCCATGGACGAAGCAGGTGACCAAGATCTATGGCCAATGACCTTCGACTCTGAGTGGGGAGAAGGCTACTACTGCCAGTGGTCTACATGGCCAGAATCAACTGGTGCAATGGAGATCGAGTTCACCTTGTACAACGAGTACATGGAGCCTGTGGCACAAACAATGGACACAGATGTTGAACCAATGTGGAACTTCGCATACGACGCAGGTATCACCTACAACGTTGGCGCTGGAACCTACTACTTGGGTGTTGTCGATGCCTACGAGGCTTACGGTGCGGGTACCTTCTACCCAGGACTGTTCACCTGCTACGGAGAAACACTATCTGACGTAGAAATGGAAGATAACGACACAACTGTGACCGCCTCACTTATGACTTTTGATGAAAGTGAGTCTACACCTGATTACTACTACAACCGCACCAGTGGAGACCTCAGCCCTGGCGATGCAGCAGACTTCTTGTGGATTCGTTCTTCTGATATTGGCGACCTAAACGGGCAGTTCCTAAACGTGACCGTAGCTGCTGAAGCACAAGGTTCTCTGTTGGACGCCAACCTCACTGTCTGGGGTGACATGGGTGACAACAACTGGGTTGAGCTTGAGTATGTCTCAGACAACGCTAACGGCGTCGACCCTGAGATCGTAGACCTAGAGCTAACAGCCTCATGGGCCAGCATAGTTCTAGAGATCAACTCCGATGATCAGTCAAACGTTGAAGGAGCCAACTCTTGGCACATGACCACCTCTCTTTACACAGAGGCACTGAACAACTAGGTCTATTCGACTGAGCGTTCTCACTGGAAAACGCTTACCGTTCTACCGCGGGGCAACTGGATTTTTCCTGTTGCCCCGCTCTATTTTTGTGTGACAAGATCGGATGGTTCAAAGCCCTCAAATGTAAAATACTTGTTGACACCACCTCAATGATCGTTCATTAATCGCCTTAACCTGCAAAGGAGAAAAGAATGACTTCAAAGATCACAATTGCAATGGCGCTATTGATCACTGCTGGATGCTCAGATGGAAGCGACGGCAAAGGTGACGAGCCCGGTTATGATGACACTGGGACAACCAATACATCAACGACTGATACTGGTACAACTGATACTGGTGAGGCAGATCCTCTAAATGTCGACAACGACGGTGACGGGTTCTCAGAAAACGAGGGTGACTGTGACGATGATGACTCATCTATCTCACCAAACACTCCAGAGGAACCATACAACGGCATCGATGATGATTGCGATAAGAACACGCCCGATGATGATCTAGATGGTGATGGCTACGAGCTTGAAGATGACTGCGATGATGAAGACGCAAACGCCTACCCTGGAAACTCGGAAGATTTCTCCGACGGGGTAGACAACGACTGCGACGATGAAATAGATGAGAGGTTCACGGTTGAGACCGTGGACAATTCAACAGGAGATGTAGGTTACCCATCGGCCATACAGGTAGATTCAGCGGGGGTAGCCCACATTGTATATGCTGAGCCAGACTATGGTTTCATCTACCACGTAGAGCGCTCGTCAAATGGAAACTGGGGAAGCCCAGAAACCGTTGTAGCTGACTCTGGATGGTCTGGAGAATGGCTCGATATAGCGATTGATAGTGCCGACAACGTCCAGGTCGCGTTCACATGGGTCAACAGTGGACTTAACTGGAGAGAGCTGGACTTTATCTACATGGATCCAGGTGGTTCGTGGTCAAATGTCTACTATGTCGACAACGGTGACGACACTGGAAGCATAGATGTCGGTGCATATGTTGATATAAAGATCGACACAAGTGGACTTCCTAGCTTCGCATACCTCGACGCAACCCGAGGTGTTCCTGTCCTAGCAGACTACACCAGCTTTGGTCAGGCCATCTACATAGATGCAGATTACAACTTGTGGGATGCATCTATGGGTAGTGGGTTCTACGCCTCTCTGGGCCTAGACTCCAACAACTTCGACCACGTAGCCTATTATAACGTAGGTCTCAAAAGCGATGTTAGGTACTCAAGCCTCGCAAACGGTGGGGCTTATTCTGAGGTTATTGACGACGACACTGGTATATACATAGATCTAGAGGTAAGGAACGACGACACTCCTTGTATCGCCTATCTAGAGACTGGAGGCAATGACCTTCGCTACGCATGTAGAGAGAACGGTGATCCGTGGTCAATAGAGACAGTTGACAGCAGCGGTGCAGTAGGTGCCTGGGCATCTCTGGCCTTCTTGTCAGACGGGACCGCTTATATTGCATACTTTGACGAGTCTAACTCAGCATTAAAGGTCGCATCACTAACTGGCTCAAACGGTGGCTGGGACGTCAGCACAATTGACGACTCGGGAGACGTAGGGTACGCCCCATACATCACCGTAGATCAGAATGACATAGTGCACATCTCATACTATGACGCAAGTAATGGTGCCCTTAAGTACGCTATCGGTAACTAATAACTAAACACCTATCTGGTGCACTTAACGGGCTAGACGAAGCTGTTCGGATAGCCCGTTACTGTTTTTGGTGTGTGTGAGTAAATGAACGTTCACCACTACTAAACGGAGCGACTGTGTCACCCTTACCTGTGAGCTTCCACCGGGTCGTAAGGAGGCCGTCCACCCCTACTGGGCCCCTGGCGTGTATCCTGGAGGTGCTAATGCCAACCTCGGCACCCAATCCGAACCTAAACCCATCGGCGAACCTAGTGCTAGCGTTGTGAAAAACGCACGCGGAATCTACCCTGCTCAAGAAAGCACTAGCCAGCTCAGCGTCATCAGTCACCACGCACTCGGTATGCCCACTACCCCACTTGTGAATATGATCTATAGCCGGCTGTAAACCACTGACCAATTCGACTGTAGCTGCTAGCTCCCCGTACTCAGTGGCGAACGAATCCACGAGTTCAAACCCAAAGTCACTGTTGACTCTTGGACCACCATAAAGAGTTACTCCTGCCTCGTTAAGCGCTGAAAACAACTCGGCCTTATGCGGATAGTCTTCATGGACCAAAAGTGTTTCCATTGCGTTGCAGGCTGCTGGATAATCGGTCTTAGCGTCCAAAACTATTGACTCGGCCATCGCCCTATCTGCGGATTTGTCCACAAAGACATGGCAGATACCGTCGGCGTGGCCCAAGACAGGAATCCTACTGTTCGCCTTTATATGCTGGACAAGTTGATTGGATCCTCGAGGAACTACTAGATCAATAACATCATCCATTGAGAGCATAGCCCCAACATCTTCGCGACTCTCTACCAAACCAAAAAGGCTTGAAGGTAGAGGCTTCAGCGCGTTCGTAAGCACCTTATGTAGTGCCCTATTACTATTAATCGCTTCCTTTCCACCCTTTAGAAGGAGGCCATTACCTGATCGTAGAGCTAGGCTCATCAACTGCGGCAGCACGTCTGGGCGTGATTCGAAAATAATTAACACTACGCCTAATGGAGAACTCTCCTGACGAAGCCGCAGTCCATCTGCTAACTCAGTTGATCTGAGAACCTTGCCAACTGGCTCCTCCATGGCAGCAACGGCTCGAATACCACTTGCTAAACCCTCTAGCCTATCCTTTGAGAGTTTCAGCCTAGAGGCCATGCTGGAAGAGAGCTGACCCGCACCTACAGCTGCATCAGCCGCCACTCTGTCCAGAGCGTTTGCAATAAGGATCTCATCCGCGCTCTCAACTAGAGCATCAGCCATACGGTGAAGCGCACTGACTCGAGCCGCTGATCCAGCTGCTAAGATTGTCCGGCTCGACTCTCTAGATGCTAACGCCAAATCTCTTACACTCATGTTCCTACTTCCTCTAAGATTACTAAATTCTCGCAATGGACTACCATGCGCTCTCGACCCCTTCCAGACAGATCTGCCGTATGTCTCCCCTTAGTGGCCAAAGTCTGAATAGATGAAAAGTTTGTCACACCACGAGCAAACACGGTCCCATCTGTAGACGCTATCGATATTGTGTCGCCTACCGCGAAGTCACCATCAGCTCCTACGACACCTTTGGGTAGAAGGCTTGCATGGCTATCCACCAACGCAGCCCTAGCACCATCGTTTACAATAATTATCCCCTGAGGTGATGTCGCGAACGCAAGCCATCTCTTCCTGGAATTTAAAACGGGACGAGGCTCAAACAGCGTACCTGTGGGTATCCCGCTGCATAGCCTCCTTAGACTACCAGCCTTAGCGCCATTAGCTATCACAACGGCAACCCCTGCCATTGAGGCCACCGTCGCTGCCTCTATTTTTGCTTTCATTCCGCCACGGCCAACTCCAATTGAGTTGGTAGTCTCCACCTCGCTATCTACATCAAAGACACGAAGAAGAGCGCTGTCTGACGACTTAGGGTCAGCAGTGAACACACCATCCACATCCGTAAGCAGGACCAGTAGGTCTGCCTCAACCCTAGAGGCCACCAAGGCCGACAGTCGATCATTATCTCCGAAAACATCACCATTACCGTAGGCTAATTCTTTCGTAGATACGGTATCATTTTCATTGATAATTGGGACAACCCCCAACTCCATTAGGCGCTCTAGCGTATGATGAAGGTTTAGGTACCTACCCCTATCAGCGAAGTCAGCCTCCGTGAGTAGAACCTGAGCACCGCGGCAACCAACCTGATCCATCAAGCGGCAGTAGAGACTAACTAGGGCCCCCTGACCCGCAGCTGCACAAGCTTGACGGTCTACAACGCTTTTTGGAGGAGTGGAGAAGCCTAAAAGCCCAGCGCCAACCCCTACCGAACCTGAGCTTACCAACAGGACATCAGCTCCTCTTAGCCTAAGATCTCCGATGAGCTCGACTAGATCTGCCAATCTAGCGATAGCTGGACGACCATCGCCACGCATGACAATGTTCGTACCCACTTTAATAACCACCCTTTTGGATGATCCGATTTTGTTCCAAGTCGATTCGCTCATTGGCGCAAACTAACAAATAGCGAGTTGCCTTGGTTGCTTTTTTTTTCTCTCTACCCCTTAAGGGCCTCTTTAAATGCCCCCAACCAACTATCGTAGCGCTCGCTTCGCCCTACAGAAGATCGATAGATAGGCTTACGGACCTGGTGGCAAGAGGCTGTGTGTACAACACGGCGGTTATTTTGAGGCGACAGACAAGCCTCCTCCAAAGGTAGGCCCAAAAAGGATAGTAACCTAGGGATCTGGTTACCTGGATCCTCTACAAGGGACTCATAGTCGACATCAATAATGGGTAGATCTACCGACTCCTTCCAGTGCTTCATAATTCTCTCATACTCACGATAATATGCACCTATCCAAGAGAGATTGGTCGAGTAACCATAAGTGGAGTTGAAATTCTGAAAGAATATAGAAAGAGCGGTATCACTCGGAGACCTACGGCAGTGTATTACTTTAGCTCCTGGAAATATCCTTGAGATCAAACCTAGATACAGGAAGTTCTGTGGCATCTTGTCAGTCACATATTTTGACCCTTGACCTAGACTCTCAAGCCGAGACAGAAAACCCTTAACACCTGCCTCGAAAGAGGCGTGCTCACCAAACATGAGACCCTTTGATAGTGAGCCACCACCAGCCCTAGCTATCTGCCCCGCTATCTCTCTGACGTGTTCCCGCTCACCTGCCCCATGTACCTGACTGTGTGAAGACAAGATCTGTTCAATAAGGCTTGTCCCCGATCTCGGCATCCCTACAATAAAGACTGGTCGCTCATCAACTACTGAAGACAAGAACATCTGACTCATTGCCTCCCTAGAGAAGGCTTTTATCGTAGCTGTAGTAGCTGCTTTGTGATGTGCGGGGTCAAAATTAAGACATCTAAGCTCATTAGCATTCCTATAGGCTAAAAAAGCCTCCTCTGAACCACCAACCTTATCTAAATGGTGCGCAAGGCTGTGCCACAACATTGAAGCTGCTGGCTTACTTTGAGGTAGAGCCAGCATCTCGCGCAATATAGCCGCTGGGGTATCATGAATGCCCATCTGTTGGCATGCATTGCTAAAAGCTAGAACCAGGTTCACTTCGCGCTCACCTCTCTCAATAGGCCCCCTCAATAGCTCTACCACCTCTGGGTATTGACCTCTTCTTATGAGAACTGAACCCTTACCAGCTATGGCCTCGATGTAATCTGGCCTGTGTTCAATCACGATGTCAAAACACCTCTCACCTTTTTCTAAGCGGCCCAAACTCACCATCAATTGGCCCATAGCCACCCATATATGCCAAGCGTCAGGCTTCAACTTTAAAGCCATCTGATAACGGCGAATGGGCTCATCAACCTGACCTAGCGATGAGAGCAATGTGCCCAGGTTATGGTGTACTCTTGGGTTATCGGGATCTAATTCTGTTGCCATATGAAGGTGGTCGACGCCCTCTTTAGCTCTACCGCAACCACGAAGTGCGTTGGCTATTAGTATTCTGCCGTCAACATTATCGGGTGCCTCGACTACGACTCTCTGCAAATCTTGTAGTGCTAGCTCAAACTCACCTTGATCCATTAAAGACTTGGAGAGTTCCAGTCTCACAGTAGTACTGCTAGGGTCTATCGAAAGAGACCTATTAAGAAAAGCTGCCGCCTCTTTTGAATTACCCATTCTTAGAAAAAGGCTGCCAAGCCTAGACCAGGCTAACGGGTTGCTCGGCTCCTTCTGGGCCACCATTGAGAACAACTCGACGGCTCTATCCGTCTCTCCGACCATCTCCAGGGCAGCTCCACAGCACAACATGATGCTCGTGTCGTTCTGGAACTGATCTAGCGCTGGCGCTAAGAGTTCCAGCGCCTTGCTTGCCGAACCATCAGAGAGGAGAGCCTCAGCTACCCTGACAATCTCAAATGGACTACCGAATTCGGATATACTTCTAGACGGCTGCCCCATACTAAGCCAGATAGCCTAGTTCACGCAGAAGTGGCCCTGCCATACTCTCGATAGTTGCTATCTGTTCTGGTGTAAGGTCGTCCTTCCACCTGTATACAGCGCCAGTGTAGACAGGTCGCATGACATCGTTTGACGACGATTCTGACTCTGGCAATTCATGTTGGTGCTGGTGATGCTCCAGTAGACCATCCTCCCATGGCTCACCTAAAAAGGCCAAAACAGTATTGGAGACTACTTTAGAATCTAAGACAAGGTCTTCATACCTAACCTCTAGATACGACTCCCCCATTTCTGAACACTCACTGCGAATGGCGACGACCATATCAATCCAATACTGGGTAGCCGCTTCAACACTTTCACAGAATTCCAGGGGCTTACCCGTGTTAACATCCATCCAGTCTTGCCTAAGAAGTGAAGCCACAACCGCCCTCGCATCACGTATTAAGTGAATAAACTTGGCCCTAGGAAAAGAGCTTGAGATAAACTTCGCATGCAGGAGAACTGTCGGCGTCTTCTCAGCGATTCTCGGGGAGCCGTCACTGGTTGACTTCATTAGTGTCTCAATGAAAGCCGCCGTTGCCTCATCTAGCGCATTTACAGAAACCCCCGAATCCGAAAGGTACTGCTGAAGGTTGATAACCCACTGGTTCCTGAAAGCAGATATTGATGTGATGAGCTTGCGCTCAGGGCCACAATGAATCCTGCTGTGGCTATTCAACATCGTACGCATAAGAGTGGTTCCGCAACGCCCAGATCCTCCAATGAATATAAAGTCTGGCTCACCATCATCATTAACTACTAGGTCTAACTCTGATAAAACCTCCTCAATTATCCCCTTTATGCCCGGCAGTACGCTCTCGGCTCTAGCCGTAAATAGGGAATCAAGGAGGTGAACCTGACCCGCTAACATCGTATTCCGAACTAATGTTCTCACCCCTAAAGCGTTAGGGGTCTTGCCGATTGAATGAGAATTAGACTCGGGAACTCCAGCCATTAGGTCTGATATTACACCTAAAACACCTGGCCCAGAAGAGGGCCTGCCTTGGTAGATATTTGCGGCACATACGAGCGCCTCTAATTGAAGCTTTCTGTGGTGCGAAACGAATCCAACATCACAATACTTCTCAGCCTCGGCGGCAAACATTACGACATCGTCTGGGCGCTCAAGCATATCAGAGGCGCTAGTACCTATGATCCAAGGATCTGGTAGACCTTGAGAAAGCAACGGCTCTACCATAGAGAGAGCCTCTTCATAACGCCCCAAAAACAGTGCTGTTTCGGCCATACCTAAGATGGCCTCCATTGAATTCGCGTCCTTTTCGAGAACCTTAGAGAACCAATTCTCAGCTTCGGACAATTCTCCCAAAAGCAGGTGTACTGTTCCTAGGCGCGTCTCACACCTATTGTCGCGTGTCGGAACACCGAAATCTTTAGTGACACCACCAGATTGTAGGCAGGTCGAGTAATGGTTAGCTGCCTGTCGTAAATACTGTCCTCGTTCGCCACCGAATTTTTCTGCCCCGATTCGCTCATTGAGAAGACCCCAGCACAGCTCAACCTGATTCGAGGTTTCGATATCTTCTATCTCATGGGCTAGCTTTACGACTGTGTTGACACACTCTCGTGCGCTTTCTTCATCACCAGTCTCAATGAAAACATGAGCACGTCGCAGCTCATCTTGAATCGTAATAGTTGAACTGGGTAGCTCTTCTTTGACCTTTATATGTGAAAGATCAAGAGCATTAATTTTATCGGCTAAATCTCGTACCAAACTGTCCATTGTAGACTCCATGTTTGCCACTCATTCGGTCACCGACATTAATGCTTTAGCGAAATTTATACTGCAGGAGAGAAAACTGACTATCTCGAACGGTCTTTCTCAACGACCTGCCCATCAATGATCCCTACGGACAACATACGCAAGTGCTGAACAGGAGCAGGCTCTAACCACAACTCGCAACCACCCGTGTCTCCCATCAAGAAAGAGACCTCGTAACCTATTAATTGCAAGGCCCAGAGTTCAGTTTCAACCCACCCCGTACAGGCCTCAGCACGCTGATGTTCTGAACCTGATTCTACCAGTGTAGAGGTGTGTTCTTCATAAAGGGTCAAAGCTATGGGTAGAAGCACACTCCTCTCACGCTCTAAAGCAGAAGTCTTAGCACGCTCAACAAGCACCGTTCGCTCTTCATCTGACCTTCTTCCAGTTGACAACTGGAGAACTCTGTCAGTTGGTGTGGGAGACTCACCCAATGGGACAACCACCTCACCGACCACCCTGTTCACAATAACTCCACCCATCTCACCCATAAAAGAAGGCATCACAGGAAAAGAAAGGTAGAGGTCTGGACCCACAGAAGCTGTTTCGGATATCTGAAGACCATCGGTTAGCCAAAATTCGTCATAAACTTCGATCTCAACAACGCCATCCCCCCTCATTACCAACTCTCCTACTGGAGCATTGCCGTCAACCAAAAGAAGCCCACCATCACTCCAGCCTACGGCCAACTCTTCACGACCCCTTAATGAATTAGAAGCTAACTCTGAGACCTCATTGGCTGTTAGGCTACCAACGCTTTTCTGAAGCTGAACCTCCCACTCCCCCTCTCGGGAACCTAGTGGTAAAAGAGCCCAATCTGCATCATTTGCAGTTTGAATTATGCCCACACCTCCCCCAACCGATGTCTCTATCGCAAATTCTATCCATGTAGTTGATCTATCTCCGCTAGCTGAGCATTGAATTGGGAGATCTCCAGAGGTTCCCCAGCGATCTCCCCAGATAGCGATCTCACAACCATCCATGGTCGACAAATGCCCCACGACACCTGAACCTCGAAGTACCCACTCGCCCTTTTCAAGGTGGGATGGTGGGTCACCACAAGAGGTCAGTAATGAGATAAGTATGAGCACAGATTTTTACAAAAAGAGTTGGAAGTCTAAACACAAAGAAAATTACAGAAGCATCTGGTAACATTGTGGCATAAGAAGTGTAGCTACGGGGCTATATAGATACTTATTGAACGGCACTTTCCCGTAAATTTCAGGAGGTTCATTACATGCTTAATATCTACCTCTCTTGTGGAGCGTTTGGTTTAGTTCTGGTAGGCGTTTCAGCTTTGTCTGGTGGCGATTTCGACACAGATACAGACGTCGACGCAGACATCGACATCGACGCGGATATCGACGTCGACGCGGATATCGAAGCCGATCTTGATGGGGCGATACACGTAGATGTATCCAACTCCGTAGAGCCTGGTGTTTGGCTACCATTTCTAACCATCAGATTTTGGACGTTCACGCTAGCAACATTTGGCCTCGTAGGCACATCTTTGAGCATGGCAGGAGCCCCTTTGGTTGTTCACCTAACTACAGCTAGCGTAGTTGGTCCAGCGACGGGGTGGATAGCCGCATGGCTATTTCAAAAACTAAAACACTCCACGACCGACTCAACATCTCACCTTGAGAGGATGGCTGGGCTCTCTGCAGAAGTCATACTTCCTATTAGAGGGAACAACGTAGGAAAAATACAACTGCACCAGAGGGGCCAATTTGTTGAACTACCAGCTAAATGTGACTCCGAAAAAACAATAGAAATCGGTGAAAAAGTACTAATTGTCTCAATCTCTGAGGGGTGCGCAGACGTAACTCCTCACGACAAAATCTAAAAAAGCGAGTTGATACACATGACACTCATTCCTTTACAAAAAGGTCCGACTACAGACTTGATAGAGTCTGCTGCCGAAAGCCTTGCAACTACAACAGGCATAGACGCTAACTTAGCGCTAAACAGCGTGGTACCTCACGAAGGAGGGCTGCCACCTGGTGCCTCGGGTGCGATCCTTGCTATAGCCATTATTGTCCTACTAATGATAGCTATAAATAGGCTTCTGTTCATATGTGGCCCAGACGAGGTTCTGATCTTCTCTGGTCGAACTCAACAATTGAGCGATGGAAGCAACGTGGGTTACCGAGCCATCTTTGGTGGACGCCATTGGAAAACCCCTTTTATTGAGCGGGTAGACCGTATGAGTCTACGGTTAATACCCATAGATATCTATACAAACAACGCATACTCCAAAGGAGGAATACCCCTAAAGGTTCACGCTATTGCAAGCGTAAAGATTTCTGACAAACCATCCATCATTAACCACGCAATCGAACGCTTCTTGGGCAGAGATATAGGTGAGATGAGACGAGTAGCAAAGGAGACACTTGAGGGGCACTTAAGAGGGGTCATAGCTAAGCTAACTCCAGAAGAGGTAAATGAAGACAGGTTAAAGTTCGCAAACGCATTGATTGAGGAGGCGGTACCAGACTTCAATAAACTAGGCCTCCAATTAGATATTTTGAAGATCCAGAGTGTCTCGGACGATGAAAAATACCTCGCCTCGCTGGGGCGAGAGAGGATCGCAGCTGTACTCAGAGATGCAGAGATCGCCGAGTCAACTGCTAGCGCAGATGCCGCGCAGCAGGAGGCACTGGCCAAACAAGAGGCAGATGTAGCCAAGAAGGTTGCCGAAACAGCCATCGTAAAGAAATCTAATGAACTTCAGCGAATAACGGCAGAGTTGGAGGCGGAGGCCAGATCAGAAGAGTTGATAACAGAGCAGGCGGCACTTGAGGCAAGGGCGCTAGCAGAGAGTAAGCTACAAGAGGTAAGGGCTAAGGTCGAGGGCGCGAGGCTAGAGGCCGACGTTGTGCTTCCAGCCAAGGCTGCGCAGAAAGCTGAGGAGTGGAAGGCACTTGGTGAAGCTGCTTACATATTGGAAGATGGAAAGGCGCTCGCTGAGGCCCTAAAACTAATGACCGACGTATGGAAAAAGGCGGGGGATGATGCAAAAGAAATATTCCTAATCCAAAACCTGGAGGGGATAGTCAACACCGTGGTTAAACGGGTGAACGAGATAGATGTCGGAGAGGTACATCTCTTGGACTCTGGAGATGGTAAGAGCCTAGCTAAGTATGCGGCAGCATATCCAGCCATGGTGGCTCAGATATTGTCAGAGCTAAACAAAACCACAGGTGTCGACGTTATCGGCATTCTCTCCCCCAAGGAGTCCTAATAATGATCCCACTACTTTCTATAGCCGAGTACATAATTATAGTTGGGTTGACCGTAGGGTTAATGGGGTGGCTCTTATGGGCGACCTTCAAGAAACTACTTTACATCTGTGGACCAAATGAACTTTTGGTCTTTTCTGGAGGGAAGTCTAAAGTAAACGGTAGGGTTGTTGGTTACCGTATTGTAAAGGGAGGGATGTCAATCAGGAGACCACTTGTCGAAAGGGTCTCAAGAATGGACCTTACCAACATGACAGTTGAAGTATCTGTTACAGGTGCCTACTCAATGGGTGGAATACCTCTAACCGTACAAGGTGTCGCAAACCTAAAGGTCGCAGGACATCAGCCACTTATTCACAACGCGTTAGTACGATTCTTAGGGGCAACCCGAGCAGAGATCATAAAAGTAGCCAAAAGCACCCTTGAGGGTAATCTTCGTGGAGTGTTATCTCAGCTTACACCTGAGGAGGTAAACGAAGACAAGATCGCGTTCGCCGAAAAACTTTTAGAGGAGGCTGAGGCCGATCTCGGAAAACTAGGCCTTGTTCTAGACCAGCTGAAGGTACAAAACGTATCAGACAACGTAGGTTATCTGGACTCAATAGGGCGAAAACAGTCCGCTGTTTTGCAGCGAAGAGCAAGAATAGCAGAAGCTCACTCCCGCTCATCTGCTATACAAAAAGACGCCGAAAACCTAGAGAGATTTAAAATAGCTGAAATTGAAGCACAGATCGCCATCACCAAGGCTGATATCTCAACACGAATCGCCGACACCGTAACCAAGAGAGACGCGGTTATAGCAGAACAGGCAGGACAGGTAAAAGCGGCTGTGGCGAGAGCTGAGGGGGAACTCAAGGTTCAAGAGGCTCGGATCGAGCAGGAGCGAAGAGCCCTTCAGGCAGACATATTAGCTCCAGCCAACGCCATGATGGAGGCCAGTGTGGCCAAGGCCAAAGCAGATGCTGCCGCAACACTAGAAGACGGAAAGGCGACCGCCGCTGTTCTCGATGCTATGATAGAGACTTGGCAGTCTGGTGATTCTGGGGCGAGAGAGATCTTCCTAATGCAAAAAATGCAGACCGTCATGAGCGCTTTAGTAGACACCATTCAGCAGGTAAAAATAGACAAGATCACGGTTCTACCAGGGGATGGGGAGCGCTCAACCGACACAGTTAAGTTAATAGAGGAGCTTAAAGCTGGGGTAGATGTAGACATTCCAGCACTACTCAAAGCCTTTGTAGCAAAGGGTAATACAAACGACGCCGTTAGTTAGGGCTAATAATGTGCTATATGCCGAGGCGAACTAAACACTTTAAGGCGAGGCTAACATAGGCGACCTTTACGGAGAGATCTCTGGGCTAAAAACAGCTCAGAAGAGACTACTTGAACGGCTCTACAACCAGAGGGTCGCACAAGACGAATTCGTTACGCCTGATGTAGCTAAACGACTATGTGAGCTATCAAGGGATGCCAATCGCCAGATCGGACTCCTAGTCGATCGACTAGGGCAGGTTGAAAAGGTAATTATTGGTGATGCTCACCAAATTTTCATACCTGAACTAGGCAGGTCTCGAGCTGGTCGCGGGCGACTGCGTGGGCTTAGACTTATCGTCACCCACCTCAGGGGCGAACCGCTAAACAAAGACAACCTCACAGACTTATCGCTCCTGCGCCTAGACGCTGTCATTGTAGTTCAAGCAGATATCAAGGGGCTCCCTGGGGCGGTCGAAGTAGCTCACCTCCTTCCAGCCACACAATCGTCTGAAGAGATGTGGAATGTTGAGCTATACCACTCTGTCTACAAGTGGGAGGGTCACTTCCTCACATTCATACAAGAGCTTGAAGGTGAGCTAACTAGGGAGATCAAGGGGATCTCATCAGACGATAGACCTAGAGCGATATTAGTAGGCGTCTCCCAAAACGCCCGAAACGGTGCCCTTTCAATCTCTGAGTTACAGCGACTCGCTAACACAGCGGGACTACAGGTCGCTGAGAGCGTGCTTCAGACACGAAGACACCCTGACGGTAGGACATATGTAGGAAAGGGAAAACTCCAAGACATACTCCTTCGTTCAATGAACCAAGAGGTCGACGTACTAATCTTCGACGATGAACTCTCACCCTCTCAGTTACGAAACATAGCTACAGATACAAACCTAAAAGTGCTTGATAGAACCCAGCTTATATTGGATATCTTTGCTCAGAGGGCCAAAACTAGGGAGGGTAAATTACAGGTTGAGCTAGCTCAGCTTAGGTACAGACGCCCTCGTCTTGCGATGATGCCGACCGCTATGAGTCGCTTAACTGGTGGGATAGGGGGTCGAGGTCCTGGTGAGACTAAACTGGAAGTGAACAGGCGTCGTGCCGACGAAAGACTAAAGAGAATCGAAAAGCAGCTGCTGAAGTTAGGTAGAGACCGTGACCTTAGACGGCAACGAAGAAAAAAGGTTGGCTTACCTCTAGTATCGATTGTTGGGTATACAAACGCAGGCAAATCAACTCTCCTAAATAAGATGACACGATCCGAGGTAGATGCTGAGGACAAGCTCTTTGCCACCTTAGATCCCACTTCAAGAAGGATGAGATTTCCAAGGGAAAGAGAGGTTATCCTAACAGACACAGTAGGCTTCATAAGAGACCTCCCAAAAGAGCTTATTGAGGCTTTTAGGTCAACCTTAGAGGAGGTAGTAGAGGCCGACCTATTACTACACGTCATTGATGCCGATAGTGAAGAGGCTGAAGAACATATCGCTTCAGTAGAGGCGGTACTCAAGGACCTCGGTGCTGACAAGACACCAACCATTAGAGTACTAAACAAGATCGATCAGGTCGACGTAAACGACTGGGATGAAGTAAAGGTACACCTCCGCGGAAAGCTGTGCAGTGCCCACACTGGCGAGGGTCTTGAAGCACTTCTTTTACAGGTACAACAAGAGTTATTTCATCAAAAAGCTAAGGCTGGGCAAAAAGGGAAATCCACACGAAAAAAACCCAGATGGAAAAAGAACTCATAGTGCTTTATTGATCGCCAAACATAAAGCTATCGGTTACCCTTTTTTTCAATTAATATACGCTCAATCAAAAGAGCCTCACAGGAGAACAAAACAACTATGAAACCAACACTTGTAATAAGCCTATTAGCGATAGCTACAGCATGTGATCCTGTTACGAAAGACGAATGCGACACCTTTCTAGAGACTGGCTGTGACACCAACTACACAACCGATACTAACTACACGACCGATGTAGATTGCGACACCTGGGACACTGGTGATTGTTACTACGATAGTGGCTACACAGTCATCTCAGACTACGAGGGAGAGACTATGATTGGAGTAGACTCATCTCTCGAACGCTATCCAGTCGACGGCAACGGCGATCCAATGGACGCCATCTACATAGACTGTGACGTTGAATCTTGGGATTATACCTTCTATACCATTGGCTGGACAACTGCTGGGACTCTCTGGATTTACGGTGCTGGTTGGCAAGAGAACGCTCACTACGTCGGCGTTGCAGCATCAGACGAGTACGGATACTGGGACCAGCTAACACTAAACCTTCCCGTTGTTGATCCAGACTATAATGAAGATGGTGAAGGTGACGTACATGGCGCCAATGGGTACGAATACCAGGTAAATGCCAGCGCCAATGAGGCTGGTAACACCCTTTACCAGTGCGAGTACCATTCAGGCCAACTCTCATGGCTGTTCACCGTATACGACATCAACGCAAATCAGGCCGACTGTGCTGTCTGGGGGGATGATCCAGACGCCTTTGGTAGCGACTGCCTTAACTGGAACTAACTAGCCAGTAAGCCCGACTGCTAATTCAATAGCTGCAATCATTGAGCTCGGGCTACCCTTGTTTTGACCTGCTATGTCATCGGCTGTTCCATGATCAACTGATGTTCGCACAAAAGGTAACCCAAGGGTCCAATTAACAAGACTGCCGAAACCTAAGATCTTCAAAACAGGGAGAGCTTGGTCGTGGTACATAGCCACGACCATGTCGCATTCTCCACTGTTTAGTGACCTAAAAGCATTCTCAGCCGCAACAGGTAAAGCTACATTTAGGCCTGTCGCCTGAGCATCTCTCACCGCTGGTATCAGGTTAATCTCCTCATCGACACCAATGACTCCACCCTCTCCTGCGTGAGGGTTAACGCCACATAAAGCTATCCTTGGTCTATCTAGGCCTAGTGATATCAGGGCATCGTTGGCGCACTTAATAACACGCCCCACCCTCTCTCTATTCGCTAGACTAGGGACACTCCCCAAAGGGACATGTGCAGTAACCAGCGCAACCCTTAAATGACCACCAGCGAATGCCATGACTGGTTCAGCCCCTGAGATAGATCCCAAAAAATCGGTGTGACCCTTAAAACGAAACCCCTTAGCTGCCAGCCTCGCTTTATGTATAGGCCCAGTAACTATGGCCCGCCCCTCTCCCCTCATACAAGCCTGAGCAGAGACTCTTATGGAAGCGACCTCTATAGCCACATCATCCCCAACAGGAGGCTCATACACAGAGCAAGTTGAGACTGGCCTTATGGAGCTAACGACAGGTAACTCTTGTCCCAGAGTGCGAACTGACTCGCTCTGAATTTTATCTAGAGAGCCGACTAGTATGACATTCTTAAAACCAAGTGCTTCTACAGCCTTAACAGAGACCTCTGGCCCTATGCCTACAGGGTCCCCTACGGCGATCAATAGCGGCGGGGAATCAACACCGACGGGCTTTTTCAAGATCGAACCTAATCGCCGAGCTTTATGTCGACGCTAGCGACCCTGCGAGCTTGTGTGATCCACAGCTCCATCTCAGTCTCAAACTTTTGCTGGTTTACCATCGCCTCTAACTGAGGGCGTAAAGATTCAAAAGAGGGTGAGTCTCCAGCGATCTCTTCTGAGACCATCAACATAAAGACACCTGCCAATGTTTCAATTGGCTCACTAAGTTCTCCAATCTCTAACGAAAACACTGCCTCATCCAACACACCGACCAATTCGCCTTGCGCATATGTAGACATCTCTCCGTTAGAAGATGCATAGACGCTCTCTGGAAAGGCTGCGATTAACTCGTCCCAGCTGAGGGCTTCATCTAACACGGCGGCTCTAGCTGCATTTAGGCGCTCAATATATACAGCGTGGTCGTCAATGGTGACCTCAGAGTTATAGGGCAACATTACACCTTTTATTGCGCGGGAGGGAGGGCCAGAAGTGACCTCTCGGTTGTAGATTGTTCTTAGCTCATCGTCACTTACTGAGAAACGAGGCTGTAGAACTATCTGATTAAATTTCATTTGGCGCAATTGTTGGACTAGATCATCTCGATAGACGTCCCACTCAAGCCCAGTAGCGATCACCTCTTCCCTAAGCCTGTCTCGGCTAACACTATTCCTCATGGCGATGTCATCTATCGCTCGGTCAACCTCTTCTTGAGTCACTTCTAGACCCAATTCTTGAAGCTGCTGTTTCACGAGTTCTCTTGTTATGAGCTCCTCCAACACCTCAATCTCTGCTGACACTCGGGCCTGAGGCCTAGCCTGTGCGGTCGACTCTATATAGTCCTCACCTAATTCGTAAACCTCACTCAAGGTTATGACTTCATTGTTAACGGTCGCAGCTATTCGATCTACTATCGTAGCGTTTGCATGATCAGCGCCAAATAGAGACAAACCTAAAACGCAGCCAACAGTAACGCTAACAACGCCCCTCTTGATACCAGAAAACACTACTAGTTACCGATTGAGGGGGTAACATTTGCGGGTAAGCGAGGGCGCTCACCACCAGGGTTGAGGGTAGGCCTTCGATCACCTAGGCCTCCTCTACGATCGGACTGGACCTCTATCTCGGCGAGCCTCTCACTCTCAACAGTTACCTCCCAGAGTTCTTTAAGGTCAGCCAAATAGGTCTCTCGGACCTCCATCATGCGATCGTTCTTAAGCTTCCTTAGAACCGCAGCTCTTACCTGCTGGAAACTACGAACAACTCGATCGCGCTGGCGAGCTAGCAGGATGACGTTGTATCCCTCTTCTGTCTCGAAGACTTCAGAGACATCACCCTCGCTCATCTCAAAGGCCCGCTCAACAATCTCTGGGTCTAGGCCAGGACGACCTTCTCTTGAGACGAACCCTGCATCACCACCTCGGCTAGCGAGAGGGCCGCTTGAATTCCTGGCTGCCAGTTCACGGAACCTACCGTCGTCTGCCAACACCTCTCCACGGATTCGTTCTGCCTCTGCCATTGCGGCGGTGGCGTCACGGTCTTCTGTGACGTCAATAACGATTCTCTTTATCTGTACCTTTTCAGGGATAACGTACTCATCGCGATGATCGTCGTACCAAGCTTGGAGGACCTCCTGAGTAAAATCAGCGTTACTAACGTCCGCGTATATATGTTCGCGAAGCAAGGTGTTTACCATTACTCTCTGTACCTTCTCATCCGTATCCAATCCCATTGATAGTGCGCGAAGATAAAGAAGTCTGTTAGAAATTAGCTCATCGAGGACAGCGCTCTTCTCTTCCTCTGACAGAGTGGTCCCAGACTCTGGGATACTCCTAGAAGCCGCTTCCTCAAATTCAGCCACAGTTATTGGTGTGCCATTTACGTACGCTAACGCGGGCGTATCGTCGCTGGCCTCAGGTGATGACTCTGCACCAGAACCAAGGAGCTGTTGCTGTAGATCAGCTACTTGCGCCTCCAACTCTGAGACTCTCGCAGAGTCTGTTCCACCACAGCCTACAGCACCAAAGGCCATAGCATTTAGGGAAAGAAATATTATTGTTCTTCTCATCTCTAATCTCCAGACTTCTATCTATTCGCCCCATATTTAACCTCAAAGTCGGCCAAAACACAGGAAGCATGAAAGCATGGGCTGCTCTATAACGTAGCGAACGCCTTATGCCACGACGCAACTTACATTGCACTAACACATCACAACAAGCTACTGTAACCCCTGTGAAACGCCTAACCCTCCGAACAAGAATAGTTACCGCCTTTTGTCTGGCCTTCCTAGCCTTTTTAGGGGCATTGACACACACGGTCCTACAACTCAAAGACATAGGAGAAGGTCTGTCTGTTGTCGAGGAGGGCTACCTTCCCTTAGCAAGGATTGGCGCTATAATTGAGAGTACACAAGAGACCATCGAGCAAAACCTAACCCTAATCATTGACGACAGGCCTCGTCCTGCAAATGGAAACGCCCCTATTAGTAGCGCAGCGGTGATCCGACTGACAGCAGCTATTGAGCGTGGAGATCTTATAGTCTCCAATGTTTTGCCTAGAGTCACCGACGCCGAAGAGAGAGCAAATCTCAACTTTATTCAGGGACAATTATCTCTAATCTATGCCACTCATTCAGAGCAGATAGATCTAGTACAAGAGATTGTAAACCTAACAAACAGGAGAGCTGATCATCTGGTTTCAGAGGCCGACAGACAGTCGATAAGAGTCTCTTTAAGCGAAAGACACGAAGCAATGCTCGAGAACAGCCGTCAACTCAGTATCGAGGTCGTACAGATGTCGAACCGAATTGATAGCTCTGCACGAAGGGTAACAGAGCGAACTTCTGAAGCCCAAAAACAAGCGGTAGTGGTATCGGGTGCCTTAACAGTGGCCGCGCTTGTTTTCGGCGTGTTCATGCTACTGTTAGCAATAGTAGCCTTAGCGCCAATCAGGCGACTAACTTCTGATGTCCAACGCATCGCTGGAGGAGATTATGTCGCTCGAGCGACCACTACAAGTAGCGACGAATTAGGAATCCTGGCTACAGAGATGAACCATATGGCAGCATCTATACAGCAGAGGGATGAGGCTCTAAGGCGAAGAGCGAAGGAGCTTGAAGCTGCGAGAATAGAATTACGAGCTATTCTGGACTCTATACGAATAGGTTTAGTTGTGGTCACAGATGAAGTTGCATCCATAGCAAACCCTGCTGCAATGGAGATGTGGGATATCGAGTTAAAAAGCCCGCTACCCAAAGGCTTAGCGAACAGAACCGAATCCGAAGATATTGTTGTCATCAACGGCAAAACATTTGAGATACACGAGACCTCGTTCCGCGAAGGGTACATTATCGTAGGAGAGGACGTCACACAGGCTCTTATCGATCGGGACAGGCTAGCTAGATCTGAGAGGCTGGCTCTTGTTGGGCAAATGTTGGGTCAGATCGCGCACGAAGTTAGAAACCCCTTAAACGCGATGTCTCTAAACGCGGAACTGTTGAGTGACGACCTAGACCTTCTACCAGAAACGAGGCAAGAGGAGAGCAGGGATATCCTCCAAACAATGACCTCAGAGATAAGAAGGCTAGAGGCTCTAACAGAACACTACCTCACATTGGTTAGGAGACCGACCCCAACCTTGGAGCCACACGACCCGCACGAATTATCCCTCGGAGTATCCAGGCTGCTAGACGAACTTCTCAAGCAAAAAGGGGCCGAACTCTCGATAACTGGTGAAAACTTAGGGCCAGTCAGGGTTGACGGCGATCAGATTCGACAAGCGTTGTTAAACATAGTCCAAAACGGTATTGAATCTGGAGCCGACAAAATCGAGATAAACCTAAAGTCACACAACAACAGATTATCATTTCACGTGACCGACAATGGGCCAGGAATGACCGCAGAGACCGCCAATAGGGCCATGGACCCATTCTTCTCAACAAAGGCCCAAGGAACTGGTTTGGGCTTGGCGATTACTAGGCAGATAGTAGAAGATCACGGGGGCTCAATGGAGGTCTCGCCACTGGATATAGGGACCCAAATATCCCTACACCTACCCTCCAGTTAGAATCCAAAGCTATCATCGACCCAATATATAAAGGAGTTTAGTGACAAATTGACAGTGGTGTGTCAAACTGTCACTTATGAAGAGCCCAAGAATATTAGTAGTCGATGACCAACCCGCAAACCTAGTAACTCTAGAAAGAATACTTTCGAGAGAGGGGTGGTCTGTGGACAAGGCTCGCGACGGTCGTGAAGCGTTAGACATCTTTGGGGAAAACAGGCCCGACGTCATAGTTACCGATCTAAAGATGCCAGGCATGACGGGGTTGGAATTGCTTAAGGCAATAAGGGCTCTATCGACTAAAACAGAAGTAATTCTTATGACCGCTTTTGGAACGGTTGATACGGCTGTAGACGCGATGAAGTACGGAGCTTGGGACTACGTAACTAAACCACTCAAACGCGCTGAGATCGTCTCTTCTGTCAAAAAAGCCTTGCTTAAGCGATCGCTTATGGAGGAAAACGAGCAACTAAAAGCTAGACTCGAGGAAAACAGCCCAGTTGTGGGTGACTTCATTGGTGGAGCAGAGTCTGTAAAAACATTGATGGACCAGGTAGAGCAGGTATCCGCTACTGAGGCATCGATTCTACTAACTGGGGCCTCTGGAACAGGTAAAGGGCTGGTCGCTCAGCTAATCCACTCAAAGTCTATGCGTAATAAGTCCAAGCTTATCACCGTAAATTGTGCGGCTATCCCAGAACAGCTGCTGGAATCTGAGCTATTCGGGCACGAGGCGGGCGCATTTACTGGTGCAGTAGCGCGCAGAGAGGGAAGGTTTGACCTAGCCAGGGGCGGAACTCTGTTTCTCGACGAGATCACAACGATGTCACTACCCCTCCAAGCCAAGCTACTCAGAGTTCTTCAAGACCGTGAGTATGAACGGGTTGGTGGAGCCAAAACAATTAAAGCGGATGTTAGAATAATCTCAGCATCCAACAGTCGCATTGAGAGCGAAGTGGAAGCTGGTCGATTTAGGGAGGACCTGTTCTACAGGCTAAATGTGATTCAGTTAGAACTCCCTAACCTTTGTGACCGAAACGATGACATCCCTCTTTTGGCCTTTCATTTCCTACGGCAATTCTCAAAGAAAAACAACCGAGAGATATCAACCATATCCAGTGAGGCGATGATAGCCCTATGCAGCCATAATTGGCCTGGCAACGTCCGAGAGCTACAGAACTGTATTGAGCGAGCTGTGGTCCTATGTAGAGGACAGGAGGTGGGTGTATCGGATCTCCCAGAAGGGATAAGGAGCTTTACAAAAGTAAACCAGAGGCTCATATTTGAAGTCGGAGTGCCACTAAAGAAGGTCGAGCGTGAGATTATCGAGGCTACACTAAACCACTGCGATGGTGACAAGCATGTAGCTGCATCGATATTGGGAATTACCGCTAGAACTCTGTATCGTCGACAGGCAGAATGGGTAACAGAGACATAATAGTCACCATTAAATCTCAAAATTAATTACTTACAACCATTCATCAAGAACTTGCAAAGTCCAACCGATTGTCATATAGTCGCGACGATTGAACGGAATTTTGTAATTTTGATTATATTTTTGGCCATTATCACAGCTTCAGATCCTACTATCATCTCTGGTGCAGACCTAGCTGATTGGCGGAATATGGGGCGTAATGCGACCAACAGCGAGTTGGCCGAATTCATTGAGAGCTACCCAGACTCTACCCTTGCTGAGCTTGCCTACCGGCGCTTAGACGCGCCGCCTGAATCGGCGCCAGAGAATGTAGAGAGAGCTATCAGTGCCCATAACGTACAGTTGGTTAGAGAGGTCACTGCTATAGCTGTGGCTCCCTTGACTCCTGAGTTATCGAACACAGTAACCAGCACTACACCTTCTGTTGATAGCGCTATAGCCGACGCCCAATAAAAGGCCTTCCTTTTAAAGCTAAGCGACTCCCCAAGGAATTGCTGCTCCAGCGTTTGCCCCTGTCATTCCCTCCATGCGAGCCTCGTCTAAATCTTCGCCTGTGCCCATTGCTCTAGCCCTAGTCAAGACTGGGTTATTGAGTGCGCCGCGAATCATCTGTATACCCTTTTTGGTAACTCCAGCCATGGGTCTCACATAATCGCTAGTCATTACCTTCACGATCTTCGGATCAATCAGGACCTTCAACAAACCATGAGGGAAGCGGCCAGTCCGAGTCATATACAGAAGAGTGTTCGCATAATTGTCGTTCTTTTCGAAGTACATTTTATCGTAGATCTCAGCCCTCTCATCACCTATTAGCCCGTCTCTACGCGCCAGCGTGTGGAGCGAAGTCCCAGGGTAGAAGATAACCGAGAAGACCTGAAGCTTATACGGCTTCGGTAGCTGGGAGACTAACCTGAGTGTGTCGAGCTTATCTTCTAGGGTCTCGTACGGGAGATCGTAAATAAGGTCATACTGCGGAGCTGCCGTACGATGCGCATATTTGGTGATAATCTCAGCACTTCTCAAAACCTTATCATTCCCCATAGTGGAGCGACGCATAAGCTTCTGAATACGCTTACTACCATGCTCAATCCCCATCTGAATACAATGTAGACCAGCATCGACTAATGGAGCGTATTTCTCTTCAGTGATGGTCCCTGGTGATCCCAAGAGGTAAAATGGGAGGTCTACTCGTTTCTTATATTCTCGGGAAAACTCCTCTATGTCCTCTTGAGTCCGGCCGAAAAATGAGTCGTCCGAGAACCAGACAAAGTTTATAAAGGGGAAGTTTTCCTTAACCTCCTCGAGCTCCTGCATTACGTTCTCTACGGATCTAAACCTGACATATCGCTGTCCTGCATAGAGGTCGCGCGTGAAACTATTGCCACAGTATGTACAAGCATGTGGACAACCCCTACCTGTCATTGTCTGGTATCCAACCTTTCCAAACATCCTGGAGACGGTACCGTTTCTAAGGTACCTATGAAGTAGGTCCTTACTAGAAGGCCTTAGTTCACCTTCAAAAAGTAGCCAATGTCCTTCGTTCGCAAAGTCTGGGAATGGGTACTCGTCCAGATCCTGCTCTAATTCACCTGGCTCATTTCGGACGACTTTGTCCCCCTTATGCCAGACCAGCCCCTTAATGTCTGAGAGGTCATCTAGGTCACCTGATTCTAGCCTTTGGCATAACTTTAGTAGCAGGTCCTCAGCGTCACCTATAGCAACATAGTCAGCATACCGAGCGCACTCGTCAGGTCGAGCAGATGGGTGAAATCCACCCCAAATGATCGGCACTTTTCCCTCAAACTTCTCTCTGACAGCGCTAGTTATCTGACGGGCTGAATCGAAATAGTGGGTCATTAATGTGATCCCAACCAAGTCCGAACCCTCACATATATTAAGGCACTGCTCCATAACCTCTGGCGAATACCTATTCTGAGACATCTCGATGTGATCTATCTCACCATCACCAGCGAAATCGGGCATACAGACAAAACGAGTCTCGTGACCAGCTTTACGTAAAACGGCGGACAAAGTCCTTAATCCATAATTAGTTATGTCTGGATAAGGGCTAATCAGGGTAATTTTCATTTGTACCTCTACTAATTCAACCAGCCCCAAAGGACCGTACACGAGCACAATAGCCTATTATTTTACACTTAGATATAAGTATTTTGATAGGTGATTTCTACCAATTATCTGAGTCTACAATCTCGATCACAATATCATCGTCCATAAGAACTGACCTTTGGAACAGCCTAGCGGCGTGATAAGCCGTTGATGAGCCTGGCTGCCATATGCGCAAAGTTCCGTCTGAATGGTGCTCGAAACGATAGATCCAACGCTCAGAAATACGAGCCTGGCGACCAGCCACTCTGCCTCGATCTTGTGGGTGCCCCCAAGCCATCAATAGCTTGTCCTTGGTCCATCCTGGAGCTACGTTACCAGCAATGATCTCGGCCCTAACATAATCTGGATACTGATAAAAACGGTCCCAAAGCCCAGCATCACGCAAGAACTGGTTTCTTTCCTCCTCGGTCTCCTGATCTAGATATACCTCCCTAATATCTTCGTTCATATATATTCGAAGGGCCTTGTAATGATTCCATTCAGTAGCGGATAGGCGATTAATTCCCTTTGGTCCGCACCCGACAATACTGACAGATAGAGTCATCAATCCTAAAAACAAACCTAGGCGTCTCATAATCATATAGATTCTCCCATAAACGACTTATTGACCGTCTATACTTAAAGTTCTCTAATCTAGCCCAACGATTTTCACAAAGAACTTCTCTATGAAAACTAACCCCTCGGATCTACCTCAAACACTGCCACTTCAGGCACCCATCCAGAGCCCAGGCCTGTGATATTCACAAGCATATAGCCGTTGGAGCGCTCCAATATCTCAAGTTCAGCGCCATCATGTAGCTCATACAAAACGACCCCTGAAGCTCCAGATGATCTGACACTGACCTCTTCAACCACGACGACACCACTAGGCTTTTTATCAAGGTCTAAAATCTGAGTTGCACCAGATAGGCCCAAAATTAAAGATGGTACCCCTATCGCAACAGAGGGCAAAACCTGAGAAAATGGAAGGTCTTGTCCCTCTCTTCTTCGACGACTTAGAAACAAGAAGCCCAGCCCTAACAGCCCCACTCCTATCGCAGACAACCAAATCTGTTCGTAAGGAGATAAGCTTGAACGCCAAAAAAGCGCTGGGTTATGTGGGCTAATAGCAATCCTGTCTCGAGTATGCCCTCGCGCCATTTCTAAATTAGCCGATATGTCTCCATCCCGAGGCTGGAGCCATTGAGCAACCCTCCAAGATGCGATGGCTTCTCCTAGGCGTTCGTCTTTGTACAGAGAATTGCCTAGATTGTAGAAGAGATCAGAATTTACGTTTCCATCATCTATCAATTGTTGGTACTGACTCGCAGCCTCTTCGTAATTCCCCCCTAAAAATTCGGCGTTAGCTGAGTCTAGTGTTCTCGTACTAACCAACTCTGGACTAGCAATTGCGTTGGTTGAGAGCAGCAGTAGGAAAATAGACATCACATCGCCTCCAAAATTTCAGAAGCTAACTGCAAGGCTGATACTGGCGATGTCCCCTCACCCCCATAACGAGCACCTGATATTTCCATGTAGATCTGAGTCGCTCTATCCCTATATTTAATTGGCAATGAATCTAGCATTTCCAGGGTGAGCGCTGATGGTGTGCACCCTAATTCTAGAGCGAGGGCTGCCCTAAATGCTGCCTCAACCGACTTCATATCCCCTGAATGTGCCTCCTTAATCATAGCCATAACAGCCAACCTTTTCGAAGGGGAGCGTCCTCCCAGCTTTGACCGAAGACCTCCTACCGCGACAAAGAACCAAGGAGTTAGCGCTAAGACTACGGCTATTTTCGGATTGGCAAAAATCGAAGGGCCTAGCCTTGCATCTGAGTGTATTGGTAGAATATCTTCGCCCTGCTGAGAGACTCCTGACTGAGCCTCAACACTGCCGAAACCTTGCACCTGCTCAACCATCTCCCCTGGTAAAACCATTAAGCTAAATTCATCTGTAGAAACATCAACATAGCTCTGTGACTCTGGACTAAACACCTGGATCACTATGGGCGGAATAGTCAACTCTCCCTCTGAGCTGGGCACAATGGCCCGCTGATAAACACCAGTCGTATGAAAGTCTCCGTCTTGGACCCCACCGAAAACCTGACCGACCTGGTCGTATACCTGAAAAGAATCAGCAACAACCTCAGGCAGTGAGAAGCCAGCCAAGGTCCCGTTTCCAGTAACCCTGATAGATAAAGTCACAGACTCACCCAGCGATACAGTGTCCTGCGACAATGAGGTTTCTAGCCAAAAATCACCTACCAGACCTGAATAATCACCGCTACGCCCCTCATCAGGTAGAGGGCGTACTGAGACGCTAGTAGGTGATGAAGGAAAGACGTCTCGCCTAGTTTGAGTAAACATCGAGCGACGCCTTCGGCCCCTCTTCTCCTCTGCCGCAACCTCGACTGTCACGACTCCTGGAGAGACATCTCTAGCACCAGCCCTAATCGCTACCAATGGGGTTGATATCTCCAACACCCGAACCCTAACTCCGTTTCTGTCAAGCTCATACTCTCGATTTGACTCTGGAACAATCTGTTCTGGGGCGAACCCGATGAGATCTGGCGGGGTCCAGCCCCACTGAAGCACCCTCTCTACGCTCTCAAACCTCACATCGTAAACAACTGTTTGACCTTCCCACAACTCCTGATCACTAAAACCAGCAGTCAGAGCAGTATTCGATGACTCGGGCTGAGACACCGATAAAACCAGTGGGTTGCTAACGTATGGCCCATCAGAGGTAGATACCTCGAAACCTGGTATTGTTATCTGGCCGGAAATACTAGGTCGTATCAAATATGTGAAGGTGACACTCCTACTCCTACGCCCGTTCATGTTCACTGAAGAGTTCCTGTGACCATTTAGCTGGATCGACAGACCATCAACAACGGGCGGAACAGGCTGAGACTCCACGTTGGCATCCACAACTGAGAGATAGATCCCAACTGCCTCCCCTAGCTGAAGGCGCTGAGTGTCACTAGTAAGTTGAACCTCTACCGCTAGACAGGGGACCGAGGTAAACAAACTCATTACCAACACGAAAAAGATGGGCTTAGGGTTGAACATTACCAATCACGCTCCTGGGAACCACCAGTAACGACTACGTGAGGTCTCCCCTCCTCTACTCCCTCTAAAAGTCTTAAAGCGGCATCTTCACTAATCTCTTGTACCCCCTCTGCCAGAGCCTCTTCAGCTGCTCCTGCTGTTTCCTCGGGACTATCTTCGTCGACATCCTCCATCTCTCCAGGCTCTTCACCTGACTCCTCTGGTGGTGCCATATCCCCAGTGTCTCCCCCGGCATCACTCTCTTCTCTTGTTCCGTCACTCTCTGACTCATCTTGGGGCTCGGAGTTATCTTCTTCCTCCTGCTCTCCCTCTTCTCCCTCTTCTCCATCTTCTCCTGACTCACTTTCCTCACTCTCAGGTGGTGGTGGCTGCAACCTCTGAGTGATCTCCTGTCGCACAGCCTCAGCGTTGGCTGCAGCTGCCTCATTTTCTGGGTTCAATGCCAGTACAGACTCCCATTCGGAGACAGCGTCCTCCAGCCGACCAGACCCATAGGCCGCCAAACCTGCGTTATACCGAGCCTGCTCTCTAACATCGCTCTCCAAGCTACGGTTAGCTATGTCATCAAAGGTGCGCCAGGCCCTCTCATAATCTCCAGATACGTATAAATCCTCTCCCATCTGCCAGAGCGCTCTAGGGTCACTAGAGTCTACCGCTGCTGGCGTGGCATTAGCGGTATTTCCAACAGAGAAGCATAACAAAATACCAACTATTAATTTTGAGCCGCCCCGGCCAATAAATGCCGAACCCAACAGCGCAATCACCCCCAGGGCTAAAGGCCACTGGAACCTCTCATCCCACACCTTATCGCGCCTAGTCCCCATAGTGGCCTCTGACATAGCGCTACGCATCTCTTGGACAATACCCTCAACGTCAGAGTTTCCAGCGACAGATGTAACGTAAGCGCCTCCGGTGGCTTCAGCCACACGCTCTAACGCTGTCCTGTCTAGTCGAGTCATAACCATTTCACCCTGTTGATCTAACTTAAAGCCAGCATCGGTTGGTATAGGGGCCCCCGAAGTACCCCCAACACCTATAGAGAAGACCCTAACACCATAATCAGCCACTTGTGAAACTACGCTGTCTAGGTCACTATCCCAACCCTCACCATCAGAGACCAGCAGTATCGCTCTGTCCGACTCTTCATCAAAGTCCATAAGCCCCAAAGACTCCCGCAAGGCCGCGGCTATAGAGCTACCCTGCGCTCTTATAGTAGCTGTGTCGGTAGACACCAAAACAGTTTCAATAGCTCTGTGGTCTAAAGTCTGGGGTATACGGGGGTACGCTCCTCCTGCAAAAACAACCAGCCCCACCTTACTCTCAGGCATCTCGTCCAAGAGGTCCATTATCTCTCTCTTTGCACGCACAAAGCGAGAGGGATCTATATCCTGGGCATCCATAGACCTAGAAACGTCTAGGGCTATAACCACCTCAAGACCTAGCGCCTCAGTCTCCTTCCAGGTGTAACCCCATCGTGGCTGCGATAGGGCCAATAGGGAAAGCGACAAACCTATAATCCAGAGCGTCCACCTAGTTGACCTGCTTCGCCTAAGCCCGACAGATAGGGTCTTATCTGCTATTTCCGCTCCAAAAATCTCTGACAGATCTCGGCGGCGTTTTGCGGCAGCAGCCCAAACAGCCAAGACCAAAAGCGGGACAACCCACAGGAGATACAACCAACCAGGTGCGCCAAAGCTCATGGTAGCCTCCTAAGCCAGCTCTCTCCGAGCGCCCAATGGAAAAGCAAGGCCAACAGACCCAAGGCTAAAAACTTACTAAATAGCTCCTCAACAGAACGATACTCAGAGACCTCTGCCGTTGTACGCTCTAGTTCGTCGATCGTTGCATAAATAGATGCGAGGCCCGAGGTATCCCTAGCCCTAAAATAGCGGCCACCAGTAGCTTCAGCAACTCTAGTTAGAGTTGTCTCATCTACCTCTTCAGACCTCCTAAAAAAGCCCCCTCCTCCGTTGGAGCCGACGCCCACTGTATACATTGTGACACCAAGAGACGATGCTGCCTCTGCAGCCTGCATCGGCGTTATTGAACCAGCATTATTCCTACCATCTGTTAGTAGAACCAGAACCTTTGAGGGAGCATCAAGTCGCCCCAGCTGCCTACCCGCCACAGCTATCGCCTCGCCTATTGCTGTCTGGTTAGCGCCAGCCATTCCAATGCGAACATTACCCAAAAATCTGTCTAATGCCTCGTGGTCTAAAGTAAGAGGAACTTGAGTAAAAGCCTCTTCACCAAAGACCACAAGACCTACCCTGTCCATTTCTCGACTTTTTATGAAATCGGAAACTACCTTCTTGGCAGCAGAGAGTCGATCTACAGGCCTTCCACCCAGATTAAAATCAGCGGCCTCCATTGAGCCTGACACATCTAGGGCCAAAACGATGTCCACACCCTCACTGGTAACCACTCGCTCCACCTCAACCAATTGAGGCCTAGCCAAAGCAAAAATAGTCAATATCAAACCGATGAGTTCCAGCGCGGACGGAACCCAGGCCACAGCAATCCTGATAGACCCAGTTCGACGCAGAACCGAGAATGATGACCACCTAATGCCTGATGAAACCTTTGAGCGCCTCCACCAAATGAAAGGTAGGATAAGAATCAACAGGAGCCATGCTGGATGTTGAAATTCAAACATCACCGGACTCCGAACCTGAGGAAACAGGTTGAACCGAAGAGATGTTTCCATTGTTACTGATGAACTCAACCAATTCCGTACCTAAGTCCGTAAAAAGCTGGACTCCGCCTCTACGACCAGCGAACTTAATTAAGTCTGTCGCAGAGAGAAGTCTCTCCACGTCAGATATGTCTCCAGTAAAGTCAACCTCTGCGCTATAGCTCAAAACCTCTGAGCTAGTCATTGCAGATGCTCCAAACAAGAACCTCCGCTCAAGATAACGACGAAAAATCCTAGACAAAGCCAGGGCTCTCTCGTGGTCTGTCAGCGAGCTGTCTCCGCAGACTAGCTCCCATGCCAACAGGGCCTCCTCGTCCTCTGGAGGAAGAGGCTTGGGTTGAGCAGCTCTTTGCTTCAGCCATCTATACAAGGCTACTATCAGACCTATAGCAATAACTATAATGGCAGCTAAACCGAGCCTCTTGGGCCATGGTGATTCAGGTCTAGGGGGCGCTGTAGAAAGACCCATTAAGTCACTAGAAAACCTTGAACTACCGACATCAAAGAAAAGTGTTGGAGTCTCATTTACTAAGGACTCATCTCCTCGCTCAACAGCTACTGTAAAGGACGGGATAACGTATGCTCCGTCCTCACCCTCCAGGTGAAACTCAAAGGTAGCGGTTCGACGACCAAAGGTCTCGGACACCTGCATAGGTACTGGCTCAAAAATGAGCCCGTCTACCAAAGGAGGGGTCACCTCTGCTGACCAGCCATCTTTAGTGTCTACCGTAACAACCAACAGACCAGACTCACCAGAGGCGACCTGACGCCTCTGAAGCTCCGTATTAACAATCACTTCACCAGGCTGCTCGACAGGGCTCATCTCCGAAGGTGCGCACCCGACGAATATAGAGATCAAAAATGCAGCAATCAACTTCATCGGGATGCCCCAAAATGGCGCATCAAAGCGTTGAAGGGATCCCTGTCTGTCCAGATTGCCGTGGACTTAGCTCCTGATCGTCTAAGGGTCGCTACACGATCATCGACAGAAGCTCTAGAAGAGAGTCCATCTACTAACCACTTGCTTCCAGTTTCCGACTCAACTATCTCCATAAGGCCAGCACCAACCAAGCCCTCCTCGAGCCTGTCTGCGATTAATAGAGCGTGCACGTCGTGTCTGCGGCACAGAATAGATAGTGGCCTATCGATCTGACCACCATCAAGAAAGTCTGAGAGCAAAACTACGATAGTCCGACGCTTTGAGAGCTTACCAATATGCTCCATAGCCCCAGCTAAATCCGTGTGGCGACCAGCGGGGTTGTGTTCGAACACCTCTCTAATCACCCGCCAGGCATGACCGCGGCTCTTTCTTGGTGGAACAAAATGTTCGATTCTATCTGTAAAAGCTACTAGGCCGACCCGATCGTTTGCTCTAGTCGCAGCGTATGCCAGTGCGCCAGCGACTCTAGCCAACTGCCTCCTTTTGTCAGTGATACCATCTTCCCCACCAGATCCGAACATCATCGAGGCTGATACATCCACCGCCAACATGATCGTAAGTTCTCGCTCCTCATGAAACACCTTTACATGAGGCTCATTAGAGCGGGCCGTTACGTTCCAGTCTATGTGACGGATATCATCACCTGGTACATATGGGCGCACCTCGTCAAACTCCATCCCTCTACCACGAAAGGCGGATTTGTACCCTCCAGCAAAGAGAGAATCAACACGACGTCCAGCCTGCACGGAAAGTCGGCGAATTTGGCGCAACTCGTCGGGAGTGAGCACAGTCTATGGCCTCCCGAAGTTAAGGTGTCGGTATGCGATCAAACAGATTCGTTATTACGTCGTCGCTGGAAAGCTGCTCAGCCTCGGCTTCATATGATAGCAGTATCCTGTGACGCAGAACATCCTTACCCACCGCCTTCACATCATCGGGGGTCACGTAACCTCTTCCAGCTAGAAAAGCGTGAGCCTTGGATGCGCTAGCCAGGCTTATCGATGCACGAGGTGACGCCCCGAACTCTACGTATCTCTCTAAGTCAAGGTCGCTACCTCGAGGATCCCGTGTTGCACGCACAAGAGCTAGAATGTAGTCAGCTACAACCTGCTCCATACGTAGACCGCTAACCAACCCCCGCGCCTCTTTTATTGCCTCGAGGGATATGACTGGCTTAATATCTACTTGTGCCCCAGCCGCCCTGATCATTATCTCGCGCTCTTCATCCAGAGTAGGGTAGTCGACCTTTAATTTCATCATGAAACGGTCTACCTGAGCCTCTGGTAGAGGATAAGTCCCCTCGTGTTCTATAGGGTTTTGAGTAGCTAGCACTAAGAATGGATCTGGTAGCTGCCAAGTAGTCTCGCCAATAGTCACCTGGCGTTCCTGCATCGCCTCCAGAAGTGCCGATTGGACCTTGGCTGGGGCCCTGTTTATCTCATCTGCCAAAAGTATATTTGCAAAGACAGGTCCCTTGCGTGTATCAAATTTACCGCTATTTGGGCTGTATATTTGGGTACCAACGATGTCAGCCGGCAACAGATCTGGTGTGAATTGAACTCGGGAAAAAGAGCCGTCCAATGCGAGAGCCAGGCTCCTAACGGCGGTCGTCTTGGCCAACCCTGGCACACCCTCCAGAAGAAGGTGACCGTTAGCCAAGACACCTATCAGGAGACTATCCACTAGATTTTTCTGCCCAACTAAGACCCGGCCTATCTCCTCACGAACCCTATTTAATTGCTCACCGATTTCCACAAACCTATCATTGGCCGTGCTCTCCATGTCCCAAGCTCCATAATTTAATTAGTCAACTCTTCCATAAACCGACGAAGGAAACCCTTCTTGTTCGACTTACCTTCCGCAATCTCCTCAAGGGCCTCTAAAAGCTCTACCTCTTTGGCGCTGAGTTTCTCAGGAACCTCTACAACCAACTGAACGTGTTGATTACCAAATCTACCCTTACGGTTTACAGAAGGAGCTCCTTTGCCTGACATGCGAAGCACCCTTCCTGATGGTGTTCCTTTGGGTATCTTGAGTTTCGCCTTTCCAGTCACAGTCGGAACAACAACCTCGCCACCAAGACATGCCTTTGAGTAGCTTATAGGGACTGTACAGTAGATGTCTGCCCCATCTCTCTCAAAGAACTCATGTTTTCTAAGTGTAATCGAGACATATAGGTCGCCGACAGGGGCTCCAGGGGCTCCTGCCGCTCCTTTTCCAGTCACCCTTAGCCTCATACCGTGATCGATTCCCGCAGGTATGGTGACAGTGAGTTTTTCGACCTCTCTAACCAGACCTTGACCTGAACAAGATGTACACGGATCCTTAATTTGCTTTCCTCGACCGCCACAGTGTGGACACGGTGCCTCGACACGAAAGAAGGCTTGCTGCTGAAGAACCTTTCCTCGTCCAGCACAGGTACCGCAGGTCGTTGGGGTGCTACCTGGCTTAGCTCCAGAGCCGCTGCAAGGTCTACAGTGCACATTCTTGGGAACTTCTATCTCTTTTTTTCCACCCTCAATAGCCTCGATAAAATCAAGAACCATACGGTACTCTAGGTCAGCGCCTCTACGAGGTCCACTACTTCTGCGACCACCACCGAACATATCGCCAAACAGGTCGGAGAATTGGGAGAACATATCAGCACCACCAAAGCCTCCTCCCATTCCACGACCTTTCAGACCATCATGACCAAATTGATCATAAACAGAGCGCTTATCAGAGTCTGAAAGCACCTCATATGCCTCAGAGATCTCCTTGAACTTTTCTTCCGCTCCAGCCTCTTTGTTCCTGTCTGGGTGAAACTTCATCGCCAACTTGCGATAGGACTTTTTCAAATCACTTTCGCTAGCACCCTTATTAACGCCAAGAATTTCGTAATAGTCTCTAGGCAACATGGCCTCCAATTCAAATATCAGGCTCTCTATCTGGCGGCCTAACATTTCGCTCTTAGCTATTTAGAAAAATGGCGGCGACAGCCAGAAAGACTACCACCGCCATAAAGATTTATTCGCTAAGGGCTATGCCTCCTCGAATTCTGCATCGATAACGTCATCACCAGCATCGGAAGATGAAGGCTCATCGCCCATTGGGGCTTGACCAGCGCCTTCGGCGCCCGCGTACATCTTCTCTCCGAGCTTCTGGCCAGCGGCTGTTATAGCCTCTGTTGCCGCCTTCAATACGTCTACATCATCTGAATCCAAAGAGGTCTTACCCTCCTCGATAGCGGACTTGACCTCCTCTAAAAGGTCACCTTCGAGCTTATCTTCGTTCTCAGTGACTAGCTTCTCAGTCTGATAAACCAAGTTATCTAGAGTATTGCGGGCCTCGATTATCTCTCGTGCCTTGTTGTCCTCTTCAGCGTGAGCTTCTGCATCTTTCACCATCTGCTCTACCTCTGACTTATCCAATCCAGATGATGCGGTAATAGTGATGTGCTGCTCCTTTCCTGTAGCCTTGTCTTTAGCCTTGACGTTTACGATACCGTTAGCGTCAATGTCGAAGGTAACCTCGATTTGAGGCTGACCGCGGGGCGCAGGAGCGATACCGTCTAACTTAAAGCTGCCTAAAAGACGGTTCTGTGAAGCCATAGGGCGCTCACCCTGGTACACCTGGATGTCAACCGCTGGCTGATTGTCAGCAGCTGTCGAGAAGGTCTCGCTTTTTGAGGTCGGGATAGTAGTGTTACGATCTATTAGCTTTGTCATAACCCCACCCATTGTCTCGATTCCAAGGCTAAGCGGAGTAACGTCCAGCAAGAGCATATCGGTGACGTCGCCACCCAAGATACCACCCTGAATAGCAGCACCTAATGCTACAACCTCATCAGGGTTTACTGAGAAGTTTGGCTTACGGCCAAACAGAGCCTGAACCTTCTCGTGAACCAATGGGATACGGGTTGAGCCTCCTACCATCAACACCTCTTTGACAGCTGATGGCTGAAGGCCAGCGTCTTTAAGGGCGCGGCGACAAGGCTCAAGAGTCTTCTCGATTATAGGATCTATCATCTGCTCAAACTGTGCCCTTGTAAGGTCCTTGTCTAAGTGCTTTGGACCAGTAGCGTCAGCTGTGAGGAATGGGAGGTTTATGTTTGTGCGTGGAGAAGAAGAGAGCTCTATCTTAGCCTTCTCTGCAGCATCCTTGAGACGCTGTAGCACCATCTTGTCATTAGCCAGGTCGACGCCAGTATCTTTCTTGAACTCAGAAATAAGCCAATCGATCAGAACCTGGTCAACGTCATCACCACCAAGGTGAGTGTCACCTGCTGTAGATTTAACCTCTACTACGCTATCTCCAACCTCTAAGATAGAGACGTCAAAAGTACCGCCTCCAAAGTCGAACACTGCGATTATCTCATCGTCTGGACGGTCGATACCATAAGCCAACGCTGCTGCCGTTGGCTCGTTGATGATCCTCTTTACCTCTAGGCCTGCAATCTGACCCGCGTCTTTTGTAGCCTGTCGTTGGGCGTCATTGAAATAGGCTGGGACTGTAATTACCGCCTCGGTGATCTCTTGGCCCAAATATTTCTCAGCTTGACGCTTCAACTTCTGGAGGACCATAGCTGAGACCTCTGGAGCTGAATACTTATTGTCATCAATCTTGATTCGACAATCGCCAGAGTCGCCCTTTACTACGTCGTAAGGAACACGCCCAAGCTCACTTTGAGACTCATCAAAAGATGAGCCCATAAAGCGCTTGATCGAATAGATTGTTTTAGTTGGGTTTGTAATTGCCTGGCGACGAGCAGCTGCTCCGACTAGGCGGTCACCGTCTTTAAAACCAACTACAGATGGTGTAGTACGTGTTCCCTCATCATTAACGATAACCACAGGTGAGTCACCCTCCATTACCGCGACAACAGAGTTTGTGGTTCCCAAGTCAATGCCTATAATTTTTCCCATGATATCCCTCATGCCAGTGTTTGAACTCGCGATAGTTACCGCGACATAAATAAAATAAAACAGCGACCCCTGTGGTGAATGCCATCCACTTTGGCCCTTGCAGTCTGAAGCTAATCCCAGAGAAGTGAGCGTCAATAGATCAGCGGCAATCTTGTCGTGCTTTTTTTTCGACCCCGACAAAAACACCCCTACTTTAGAGGGTTTGAGTAGTGGCACGCCTGTTGCATTCTTTATGAGAGTGAACGCGGCGACCTCTATTTCCTGCCCTGACCATAGGCCGTTTGCGCTCACTCTCAATTTCTCTGGAATTCTCCATGAGGGTTGAGATTTAACCATATTAGTGCGGTCTTAGTCTTTGACTGAGGCCGCACTTTTTTAGTTTAATCTACAGATCTTTCCTTTTATCCCCTTGACGATCTCCTCCTCGGTGCCTAACTCTCGGCACAACAATTCACGGAGAGATGAAAATGTCATTGAGACCACTTTACGACAGAGTCCTAATTAAGCGAATCGAAGCGGATAACAAAGTTGGGGGCCTATACATACCCGACTCAGCTAAAGAGAAGCCTCTTGAGGGTAAGGTTATATCTGTCGGTATCGGCACCAGCCTAGATGATGGCTCCATAAGGCCAACCGCCGTTTCTGCTGGAGATAGGGTACTCTTTGGTAAGTACGCTGGTGACGAGATCAAGGTTGATGGTGAGACACTCATGATCATGCGTGAGAGCGAGATACTCGCCAAAATAGAATCTTAATAAGAGACACAACACTTTTAGATCGGAGAGATCAAATGGCTGCAAAAGATATTCAATTTAGCGATAACGCTCGGAAAGAGATCCTCGCTGGCGTAGACGCCCTTGCAAACGCTGTAAAGGCCACACTTGGACCACGTGGACGCAACGTAGTAATCGACAAAAGCTTCGGAGCACCCATCACCACAAAGGATGGTGTGACCGTAGCGAAAGAGATCGAGCTACGCAACAAAATCCAGAACATGGGTGCACAGATGGTAAAAGAGGTAGCATCTAAGACCTCTGATATAGCTGGTGACGGAACCACAACGGCTACTGTCTTGGCTCAAGCTATCTATGTAAATGGTAGCAAGCTTGTTGCTGCTGGGGCAAACCCTATGGACATTAAGCGCGGAATAGACGCTAGTGTAAAAGTTGTCCTTTCACAACTAGAGGAGATGTCCAAGCCAGCCAACGACACCAAGTCAATCGCTCAAGTAGGGATGATATCAGCTAACGGTGACGAAGAGATTGGCGACATCATAGCTAAAGCGATGGCGACTATCGGAAACGAGGGAGTAATAACTGTTGAAGAGGCTCAGGGCCTAGAGACAGAGCTCACAATCGTAGAAGGTATGCAGTTTGATCGCGGTTACTTATCACCATACTTCATCACAGAATCTGAGAGGATGGAGTGCGCAATGGACGAGCCGCTTATTCTCGTTCACGAAAAGAAGATCAGCTCTGTAAAAAGCCTTCTTCCAATACTAGAGAAGGTTGTCGAAAGTAAGCGACCGCTGCTTGTAATTGCAGAAGATGTCGATGGCGAAGCTCTACAAGCACTGGTAATAAACCGCCTCCGCGCAAATCTGAACGTATGTGCCATAAAGGCTCCTGGGTTTGGTGACCGTCGCAAGGCGATGATTGAAGATATAGCTATCCTTACGGGTGCAGAAGCTGTGATGGAAGGAATCGGGACTCAACTCGAAGATCTGACCCTCCAACAACTCGGTAGCGCAAAAAGAGCTGTAATCACAAAAGACAACACAACTATCGTTGATGGAGTGGGGTCTCGGGACGCTGTAAAAAGCCGCGTTAAGCAGATTCAAGCGCAGATCGAAACAAGCACATCAGACTACGACCGTGAGAAGATGCAGGAGAGGCTAGCTAAGCTAGTTGGAGGCGTAGCCGTTCTACACGTGGGCGCGGCTACTGAGATCGAGATGAAAGAGAAGAAGGCTAGAGTAGAAGACGCCCTCAACTCTACTCGCGCCGCTGTCGAGGCGGGTATCGTTCCTGGCGGTGGAGTAGCTCTTGCTCGATGTGTTGAGGCTGTAAACGCTTTGGAGCTAACTGGTGACGAGGCCTTTGGCCGCGACATCCTAGCTAAGTCACTTCAAGCTCCTATCCGAACAATTGCCCTCAACTCTGGGGTAGACGCTGCTGTAGTATGCGACAAAGTACTAAAAGGTGGCGCCACCTTTGGGTACAACGCTCGCACAAACACCTACGGTGACATGATCGAAATGGGTGTCATTGATCCAACCAAGGTGGTTTACACTGCTCTACAAAACGCAGCTAGTGTATCAGGCCTACTGCTAACTACAGAGGCTGTAATCTCTGAGAAGCCAATGAAAGCAATAGCTGCGCCTCCTGGCGGAGATATGGGCGGCATGGGCGGCATGGGCGGTATGGGCGGCATGGGCGGCATGGGCGGCATGGGCGGCATGGGCTTCTAACCCGAAAGCATACCAAATATTTTAGGCCCAGCGTGTGAATTGCACGCTGGGCCTTTTTTATTCTACAACTACATCCCACTCAGTTGATATAGTTAGCGGCAGACCATTCATCGTACCCTCAACAACCGTGCTCTCCGACAGACTCACCAACCAACCTTGTTGCAGATCAAACTGAAAGCGACCACCTCCAGTGATTTGGAATGAAAGCTCATCAACAACATTCTCCGCAGGCTCGCTGACATCAGATAAATCAACTCCTGATACATATGACGCTATTGTTACGACGTATGTTACTATCGCGCTCCCATCAGTCACACTCTCCAGAGTATATTGACGAGACAAAGATAGTTCATTTTCAGGGTCCAACTTCAAGGAACTGACGACTTCCCAACTTTCCCCAATAGCCACCCTATCTTCGGGAAAAACTGGCATAGCCAAGCTACTCATCTCTACTGCAGAGTCTGGGACACTACCTACTTCTACAGACAACGTCTGACCTCTATCGTCAACGCTACGGCTAAATGTTTCTCCAATGGTCTCACTCAACTCTACGAACCTTTCTCCAGTTGTGACGGTGTCGAGATTGGAAGAATCAAAGCTAACATCAACTCCAGGGCCGTTTAGCTGAGATGTCTGTCTAGAAACCTCGAATAACAACAGGTTACCGCTATCACCGTTACCTGGTGAGGACATCGACATCACCTGACCTCTGCGCTCACTCAAGTCAACGCCCCCTAGATTAATCAAACTCTGAGAGGAGACCGTTACTCTATGGTCGATATCTGGAACAAAAAAGTACCTCAATAAAAGCGAGGTATCATTGGCATATGATGCGCCAATAAACATACTCGTCACCAATACAAGTTTATTTCTAAGCATCAAGCGCCCTCTTCTTCAACTGTTCGGCGGTCACTGGGGCTGTATAAAAGGATAATAGTGCCGGCGAGTAAAAGTACAACTGAGCAGTATTGGGCTGGAGTCCAAGCAAGCCAAAAACTCCCTTCATCACCCAAATAGGGTACCAAATATCTTGAATCAATACCATCAGGGCTCCTCAAATAGTCTAGCCCGAACCTGACTGGGGCATAGACTACAGCTAGCAGACCCACAAAAAAACCGTGCCTGCGTGCCTTCCTTCCCAAATATGCCCAGATTGGCCACAACAGCAGCATAAACAGGGCCTCATACAGGCCTAAATCATGTGCCCCAGTCTGGTTTACTAAATCTACGCAAGCCTCTGACAGCGCATCGTTTTCTATAGGGTTTACACCCTCCCTAAAACAAAGCCAGACGGGATCTGTGTGTATACCCTTTACTGCGAGAAAGAACTCTGACTCAACACCAGGGTGGTCATGGACACCAAAACACCCAAGCCGCCCGAAAAAGAAACCAAAGGGGAAACCATACGCTAGGGCGTCACCGTATTGAAGAAAGGGCTTATTTCGCGACCTAAAGAACCAAGCAACTATTGTTACGCAAGCTATAAACCCACCAAAAGACGATAGCCCCTCCCAGACAAAAAAGAACTCTATAGGGTTTGAGAAATAATGACCTGGTTCATACATTAAGGCGTGGCCTAGGTGGCCTCCCACTAATGTCCCGAAGACAAGCCAAGGAACGCACTCTTTCACCAGCCTGGTGTCCAACATATTACGCCGGGCAAACCTCAAGGAGACCACTGTTCCAACTAGGAACGCCACAGCGACCAACAGACCGAATGGGTTCAATTGAACTGGCCCCCATAGCTGAAGAGATGGCGTTTCGAATGGTCCTAATAGGGCGACATTGGGCGTAAAGTGCATAAAAAAAGGATAACCAAAGTATATGTTCTGGAACAGAATGGGCATCTGATATTAGCGAAGCCATCCGTATCAGACTAACTTAAATAACGATAGTACACACACCATCAATCGATAGGTAGAATTTTGGCGGTAATTAACTTTGCTAAGCGCGAAATAGAGGTCAAGGTCATCTATTACGGCCCCGCGCTTTCTGGAAAAACAACAAACATAAAATCTGTACACGGCGGGCTGGATAGAGACAAGACAGGTAAACTGCACATTCTCTCTACAGAGGACGACCGCACGCTGTTCTTCGACTACGCTCCCATCACACATGGGGAAATCGCTGGGTTTACAGCGAAATTCAAGCTATTTTCTGTCCCTGGGCAGACGTTCTATAGGGAGACTAGGCGTGTTTTACTTGCTGGTGCAGACGCCATAGTATTCGTAGCTGATTCAACGCCAAGCAGGGCAGAGGCCAATATCGAGTCTATAGCCGATCTAAGTGAAAATCTGCTGACTCACGATCTCGACATAGGGACTATCCCAGTAATTCTTCAGATCAACAAACGAGATCTACCAGATGCTAGACCGATAGATGACCTCGTCCGAGAGCTGAACCTTCACAGTTTCCCCGTAATAGAGGCTGTGGCTATTAAGGGGAAAGGTGTAATTGAAACCCTAGACCATATTACTGGGCTTGCGGCAGAGGGGATTAGGCAAAAACTGGTTGGCAAGGACAGCTCAGTTTCCCTCTCAGCTCTGGACAGACAGCGACCCGAGAGTGATCAAGATGTAATCTTGGAGCATTTGACCCGCATACAGAGTGTGAGGACTGCAGAAGAGGATGAGGCCCAAATATTGGCTGACAAAGGCCAATTAGATCAGACTGAGTTCGACGCGTTCTTCAAAAAGAACGTAATGGACGACAACTTTAGAGACCCCCTGGAGCCCTTAGAAGATCAGACGGCTATTCGAACCCTACCACGGGGACCTAAGGTACGGTTGGGATACCTACATCCGAGCCAACAAGACTTCGAAGGTAAAAGCCTACTATCGACCAAACCGTTCCTGTCAGGTGAGTTAGAATTAGAACTCCTACTTGAAAACAACGCAACTGGACAAAGAGCTAAGAGTACAGTCTTACTGACAAGAAGGGTACAGCCAGTACCAACTGTTCGGATCCACAACACCCAAAAAGCAACCCCTAAAGTATCCAGTCTCCCCAAGCCACTAACCTCGACACTCTTAGTCGTGACAGGTCTAGCCATTGGCTATGTAATATGGGGGGTCTTCTTATAGAAGCTTGATGGGATCAGGCGATCATGTACTGACGGAACTCCTGCCCACTAACTAGCTTCTGCTCCAGTTGACTAGCCAGGCGGACCGACTCTGTTATGTCTGCGTCATACCGATCGCACAATTCAACTATCCTGCCTCCATACCGCCTATCTGAAAGCCCTGCTGGTCTAGTATCTACTAGTTGCTCATAGGTAGCGTGACATGCGGCGGCCACAGCTCCAGGGCTACCGACCACCTCTAAATCTCGACCCATCCTGAGGGCCGCTGCGACCTCATCAATTCTAAAACCTGTGTCCTGGAGTCCTACCAGCAACTCTTGCTCTGCTGCACACACTCCTCCGAAGTTCAAGACCGGTAGAGATCTCTCCCCAGAAACAACCTCCCATATTGGGCGGTACATCATCTCAGAGGGCCCTACTCCGCTCGCGTACATCCTAGTCACCTGCCAGCCATTTTCACAGTAGCGAAGGTCCAGGTTCGTGACGCTTATCACCTCACTACGCTCTGTTCTTCCCACTATTCGAGCCTCAGCCGTTTCGCTGTTCATTGACTCCATAGTTACATCTAGGCGACTGACACCATGAGAAACACCTGTGATCTCTCGAAGATAATCGACACCATAAAACTCAATAATAACGGAAGCAAAGGAACCGTCTGCTATCAAGTCAGATACGATATCTTCATCTTCGATGATGGCCCTAGCAAATCTATCTAAGAAGAGCCTGGCTTCTGGGTGACCAACTACGAAACCGCTGCACTCTTGTTCTACTGGGAATATTCGCTCTTGCATGATGTGCCCAAGGCTTCTCCACGCCTCACTTGCATCTCTAGCCTTAAGCGAACCCAGAGCTTCCCCAATGTAAGCCCTACAGTCATCAATAGACAGTGACTCTGGCGACTCTCCAGCGATACTTAGGATTTCCTGACCTAGCTTTTCCACCCCATAGACTGGTCGAAGGCTCATCATCAGATCGCTATCGGTTGAGGATGATTGATTCAAGGCTAGGGTGAACACAGTAAAGTTGTTCGGGCTCTCTCTAAACACAACCCTGATCTTATTATCTACGACAAAAGCTGTATGAAAGGCTGCACTCTCTCTATTTAATGGAAACGGCGGGTTAGGAAACTCCACTACTCCGTAGTGTCCTATTTCTCGGGCCAACTGGCGCCGTGGCTCTCCTTTGGGAGATATCATATGCATAGCTATCAATAGAGGTAAGCCATTGGAGTTAGCACAAACAGCTAAAACAAGAGCCGAAAGGCAGAGCTTCTCTCCCTGTAGAAGTCCCGCTGCGAAACGAGCCATATCCTCAGGTTTATTAAGCCTCTGAAATATACGAACAGCTTCATCACCTCTCTGTTTCCAAGGGTTAATCGCCATACCAAGGTGCATCCTCAACCAACCAACAGCTGCTGGATCTTCCAGCCTCTCCCGCTCAATTGTAGCCTCAAAAATAGAGGGCCAGCGCTCCTGAAGATGCTGTAGTTCGTCAATGTCCATCTCCTCCCTTTTCTCTATATATAGAGCTTTACGAACAGCTATTCTGATCGCCAAACGGGGGTCTGGACTGTTTTTGTCCTCCTTGTGGAGGGGCAACACGCTACTTAAAGAAGACATAATAGTAATTAACCTCGACCCTTCTTCGGCATGAAGTTCGAGAACCTAAGGAAAAAATGGACTCAATTTTATCTCTTACTGGCGCACAATGGACAAAAGCCCCCTCTGCTCCTCAACACACAGAAACCCTATCTACGCTCACTGACTGTTCAGCCGAGCTAATCGAATGCCTAGCCCTAAGAGGAGCGACATCAATAGCTGAGGCTAAAGAGATACTCTCGCCATCCATCGAACACCTGCACAGCCCCAGCTTAATGCATGGTTTAGAGCAAGCAGTTGAGCGCATACATAAAGCCATTGATAAAGGCGAAAAAGTCCGAATAGTTACAGATTACGATGTAGACGGCACTACATCCTCTCTTATTCTACAGGCCACACTCAGACTCCTAGGTTTAAGCGTCACATACCACATCCCAAACAGAAAAGGCGAGGGATATGGTTTCTCATGCGTAGCAGCGCAACAGGCATCTGACGATAAGATTGGGCTTATAATTACAGCGGATATTGGTGTTAGGGACCACGCATCAGTTGAGCTTGCTAATCAGTTGGGAGTTGATGTGATTATATGTGACCATCACCTCCCTGCAGGTGAGTCCGTACCAAGTGGAGCTATAGTTTTGTGTCCTCCTCAAGAGGCATGTAGCTACCCAAATCCCCACTTGGCCGCATGTGGAGTCTCACTGAAACTCGCCGAGGAGCTACTAAGGGATCATCCTAAACAAGGTTTGATAATTCGCTCACTAATGAAACTGGTAGCCATTGGGACAGTCGCAGATGTGGTCGACCTAATGAACCAAGAAAATAGAGCGCTGGTGTCGTTGGGTTTAGAACAGATCAACCAGACAAGAAACACGGCAGGACTAAACGCACTACTAGAGGTTTCTGGGGCTACCTTAGGTGCAGTCTCTGCTGCAGATGTTGGCTTTAAAATCGGGCCGAGAATAAACGCTGCTGGTAGAATCTCATCAGCCACCACGATTGTAGACCTACTCTCCTGCAAGGAGCCAGCAGAGGCCCGTAAGATCGCGAAACAGGTAGAAAGCTTGAACCTTGAGAGGCGAGATATACAGGAGAATTTACTAGAGGAGATTTCATCTACCTTGCTAGGAGATGATGCTCCCCCTGTACCAAATGTAATCGTAGTGGCAGGCGATGAACAGCGAGGGTGGCACCGAGGAATAACTGGAATTGTAGCTGCGCGGATTAGAGACAGGTTTAACCGACCAGCCCTAGTCGTTAGTTACAACGGAGACACCGCTGTTGGCTCCATGAGGTCAACACCAGCACTTCACTCTGTGCACCTATTGGACTCTTGCTCCGATATTCTTGAAAAATACGGTGGGCATCCTGCTGCTGCTGGCTTTTCACTACCAACCAAAGATATTGAGAGCTTTAGGGAGCGGCTAAATTCGAAAGCGGAAGAGATGCTTCATGGGGAACTACCGCCTCCTAGCTATACAGCTGACCTACAGATCTCTTCAGATCGGCTCAACGTCGAATTGGTAGATCAACTCGCAAGACTTGAGCCTCACGGCAAGGGCAACCCTAGACCACGACTGTGGGTACAAGGCGTTAGAATATCCAGTACCAAGGCTATGAAAAAAGTACATCTAAAGTTGCGGCTGCAGGGAGCTAGGGCTGAGGCTATCTGGTGGAAAGGGGCTCAATATGAGCAGGCACTCCTAGAGGCCAATACAGTAGACCTACTGGGCTCACTCCAGATCAACACCTGGGGTGGTCGCAGGAGCGCCCAATTCATCATTAGTGATGCTAGGCTGAACTGACTGTTCATCAATATTACCTACCTCATCAAGAGAATTGATACGCGCTGCCAACTCTCTGATGGTGATCACCTCGGCTCCCGCTGGGGCCGACACACCGAAAGCACTAGGTATACTGCCCAGCCTATCCCAAGCGCTGTAGTTAAACTCCACCTCAAGCTCAGTTCCAACAAGTTGATAGAGCGTCTGCTCTGGGAACCAAATATCATCGACCATCATATGCGACGTATGAGTCATAACAAGCCTAACATCACCGTGCTCATCAGCTAAGTGTAGGCTACTGACCACTCCCCTCGCAGGATCAAGATACATAGTAGCAGCTGAACCATCAGCGCCATCAAACCTACCCCAAGGCCCCTCTGCAGTTGAACCCGTAGCAGATGGTGTCATCCCCGTTGTTACTAACCGACCAAGGCTCATAGATAGCAAGTCTTCAAAAGCAACAATCCCTGACGTGAGTGAATCAATATCACCTGACAGATCTTCACTTGAAACCCATAAGTTCTCACTAGCCAAGTACAAGCCCATAGCCTCACCGTCGGAGACCCCAGTAATCATAGGCCCACCGACAGGGCCTCGTACCTCTGTACGAAACTTTGTGAAAGGTACCATCAAAATGGCACCCGACAGCGAAGGTACCACCTGACCCGTACCGCGTATCTTGAGCCTGTATGTACCTCTAAGCGCAAAAGGGCCTAGGTCATTAGAGACTTGAGGAAACACCTCCTCAAAAGAGACATTGGAGTATATGGACTCTGGAAGCCTCTGACTCTTTGGACAGCCGCTTAGTGTCAATACTCCCAAGGTCAAAAGACCCAATCTCCAGCCATTCTCGCACCGCCATACCATCGTTAATTTCTCTCCCAAAGACCGACGCTAGCACGCCTAATAGGTAAGACCGCTGCCAACCAGCAGACCAAGATAGCTACAGTAAAACAGACACCACTCACTACCATCTCTCCAGAAGTTAGAGCTATAGAATTTAAGTCTTGCCTAAGTATGTACCACACAGGCATCGCCTCAATGGCAAGAACCAAGAATACTAGAATCAATGACAATACCATGAATAGTATTCCACCTGGGCCAGCCGCCGCCTTAGCAGCGTTATCAGCCTTAAAATCTGGGAAATAGGCTCCAACACCACCAGCTATTCCAGAGATACCAAAGGCCAGTGCAAGGACTGTTAGGCCCCCAATAACCACCAACTCTATTGGAGAATTTAGAATCACGTTAGAGGCCAATACCAGGGTTTCGCCAACGAACAACATGGGGATAAGGCCTGGTACCACCTTGGCCCACAGAAACCTCTTTGGCTCAACAGGACCAGACTGCATCAACCAAAAAGCTCGACCTTCTCCACTTATAGCAGTGAACTGAAACCTAACAGCGATACCCGCCATAACGAACCCAGCCATTCCTAGATTAAGGAAGGCCAACGCATCCTTGAAGCTCTGCATGTACGCCCCATGGACGACGTCTACTGGCAACGAGGAGACCGAAAAAAGGTAGATAACTATAAGGCTCGCCAATAGAAAAATCTGGCTCCACTGTGCTGGGTCTCGGAAAAAGATTCTGATGTCTTTTTCTATTACAGGCCCCACATCCGCAGGGAACCTGTTGGTAACCATGCGTACCAACCTCCAAACACGTTTGTTCCGCACCAAGGTCGCCCCACGTGCCTCTTGACTCTTAGACCAACCGCTATCCAATAATGCCGCTGTGACCCAACGCGACGACGCAATGGTAGCAAAGGAACAAGTAACCAGCATACTCATTTGAATTGGTGGGACACCGCGGCCCCGCAGGACATCCTGAAGAACATTCGAGGCCCAAGATGGCGGCAGCATGTCAGGCATAGGTGCCTGCATGGACGCTATGTAGCCAGCTAGCGAGTCAAAACCATCCGCGTTTACCAATTGCTCTGGCCTAACCAACCTTAAGACCAGAAATACCACAATTACAAACAGTATACCTACGATACCCATAACCTCGCGGGCGCGACGCGCAGGGAAGACGTTCACCAAGACAGAGGCTACCATGACCCCGATACTTGATGGGATTAGCAGGATTGCGGGGATAACCACTGCGAGGCACCCGTAATATAGGAGACCCGCATCTAAAACGATCCCGTAAGCGAAAAAAATGGGCAAGCCAAACATCACCATCATCCAAGATGACTGAATAGCCGACTCAATCAGCCTGCCGTAATGGAGTACAGGGCGTTCAATTGGCAGGCCCATTAGCAGGTTCAGGTCCTCTGACAGATAGAAAGTAGAGACGGCGGTTACAACGCTAGAAAAGAGGAGCATCGCGAAGATAGACAAGAGCAAAACTTCTAACAATTTACGAATTAATAAGGGCCCAAACACCTCTACTGCATCGAAAATGGATATGACCTTTACGGCTCCGACAAGCAAACCAACCCAAAACAACAGTCCCAAAATGCCAAAGAAAAGATAGGTTCCTTTTGCTGCCGTTGAGCTAGCAGCCCACCGATTTTTTACCCCATAGAGTCGCGGTTTTAATAGGTATAGCGGAGATATTCCTAGCACCTATTCAGCGCCGTCCCAGGATGAGGCATCCTCAGTCTCCGCTTGCTCGATTGTTCGTCGAATGTAGTTGCGTAGCAGGGTGTTTCGCTGAGCGCCACCGAACAGTGACCTCACTTCCTCATAGAGAGATGGGTCTTGCGCTAGCAGGCCCATTGTCCCTTGACCAGACTGTATACCTTCTACCACTGACCTAAGCCCCTCAACAGTCGCTTGAAGCTCCGTTACAATACCCGCAGCCTCAGGATCATACATTAGAGAATGCAGAAGGCTCTCTTCTGATTCCAAGTTCTCTACTAGGCTTGCCACACTATCTGTTAGACGAGTAATCTCATTCGCGAACTCTGTTCCAGCTCCACCATAGATCAGTTCGTTAGCTAACCCATCACCCTCCTGGACCTCAGTGGTAATAGATGCCAAAGCGGCTGCTGAATTAGACATACTTCCGACGGAGCTTCTTACACCGTTAGTAATTCTAGTATCATACAAAAGAGCATTCAAGAGCCCGTCACCTCTCTCGGCTGCCTGCATTAAAGACTCCACTGAGCGGAGAACACGGGCAACGGAGGCCGCCTCTGACTCCTCATCAGAGCCGAGCATATTAGCAACCCTCCGAGTGGTTATCTCGGCGTTGTTCAACAGCTCCGTGGCTCTGCGCTGGTACTCCAGCATACTAGTGCTCTGCTCTGTATCCAATTGACCATTGTTTTCTAAGACTGAAGACTCTACTGAACCTATAGATATGCTCACATATTTATCACCCAGCATCCCCTCAGTCTCAAGCCTAGCAACAGAATCAACCCTTATTCTGTCGGAATATTCACCCTGTACGGACAGGTTAAGTTCAATCAACTTGTCAGCCGAGCTCTCTGGGAAAGATATTTCCGCAACCTCTCCAACTACTATCCCTGCCAACCTTACGTTAGCGCCAGGGCGCAAACCAGCTACATCTGGGAACTCAGCCCGCAGCTGATACCTGTCCTCAAATACTGAGGATGCGCCTCCTAGGGTGATTATAACCAATCCCAAAAGCGATACGGAACCGACAAACATCACCCCTACTCGTAGGTTTCGACTAAAGCTGGTGGTCATCTAGATTCCTTGATTGTAAGAGGCAAAATATCCTACGAGGGGCTACATATTATGCGTTCAGGGGTTTGATATACCATTCTAACACCTCTAAAACTATTCTGGGTGATTAGCCATTCTCACCTAACACATACAAGGAGTCCCGTTGAGCCGTAAAGTTGGCGTAGCAAGTCTTATCTGGGGGATAAGCATTCTCTTGTCGAGAATGGTTGGAATCCTACGAGAAAGCGTAATCGGTAGAACCATAGGTGGTGGCGCAGAGGCCGACGTCTATTGGTCTGCCTTTGTTCTTCCCGACTTCCTAAATTATCTTTTGGCTGGTGGTGCGCTATCTCTGGTCTTTATCCCTCTTTTTAGCGGTTACATTACCCGAAATGACGAGGATGGAGGTTGGAGAGCTTTTAGCGTGATCTCCACGTTCCTAATGCTCGCAATGACAACACTCGTGGTTATCATGTGGTTCGCCGCTCCAGACATAGCCCACTGGATCTCCCCTGGTTTCAATGAGGCTCAGCACGAGGATCTGGTACGCCTGACAAGGATCATCCTTCCAGCGCAAATATTTCACTTTCAAGGTGGACTGCTTTCAGCAACTCTCCAAGCCAAGGACCGACACCTGCTTCCCGCTATGGCTCCGATCGTCTACACTGGCTCAATAGTGCTGTTCGGTGTCGCTTTTTGGAATTCACTAGGGGCAGACTCATTCGCTTGGGGTGTGTTAGCCGGCTCCATTCTTGGACCTTTCGCACTGCCACTATACGGAAACATTAAAGCTGGAATGAGTTGGCGACCGTCGCTCGATATAAAGCACCCAGACTTTCGAAAATACCTATGGCTATCTCTCCCCGTTATGCTCGGTTTTTCGGTAGTGATAGTGGATGACTGGATGTTCAAGCGCTTTGGCTCGCTACACGAAGGGGTAGTGTCTCAACTACAATACGCAAAGACTCTTATGAAGGTACCGATGGGCGTTTTCGGTTTAGCTACGGGCGTCGCAGCGTTTCCAACGCTGAGTCGATTAATGGCTGAGGGTAGACAAAGTGAGGCGATGTCCACATTAGTTGGTGCATGCAGGATGATGCTAGTAATGGCATTTGCGGCACAAGCGGCTGTCTCCGCTGCAGGAGCAGATATCGCTACCATTATCTGGGGTACTAATCGTTTCACCACAGTGGAATTGGACTCAATCGGACTATATACAGGGCTTTTGTGCCTTGGGCTCGGGGCTTGGTCTGCCCAGACCCTCATCGCAAGAGGCTTCTACGCGATGCAAAACACATGGACTCCGACCATTATTGGATCCATTGTTATGCTGTTAGCCTACCCTGTGTATTCCTGGGCTGGCTCAAACCACGGTGGGTTTGGCTTGGCTTTAGTATCATCAGGAGCCATCTCTATATACGTGGTAACCCTCTCCGTCGTATTAAGAAAAATCAGCGACGCGACTGATGTGCCTCACATCTATCCAGTAGTTATAAAGATGCTGCCTGCAGCCATACTTGGCTGGTGGGTCGGCCATAGAGTCGACATCTACATTGACCTTCACCCACTCTTTGAGGGGGCTCTGCTCGGACTAATAGCTATGAGCACATGCCTAATCGTCGCCTGGGTCTTAAAGGTCAGAGAGATTGGCGAAGTAGGCGCTATTATCGCAAGAAAAATAAAGCTTAGGACATAAAAGAAGATGGACGTATTAATAACTGGGGCATCACGAGGCATTGGTCGAGCTACAGCTATACAATTAGCGGGGCACGGCGGAAGAGTCGTTGTGAACTACCTCAGAAACGAAGAGGCTGCTGAAGTGACAGCTGAACTGGTTCGCAAGGCTGGAGGAACACCCGTTATCGTCCAAGGAGACGTCCGTGATCCTAAGGACCTAAAGAGGATCGCTAAAACACTTGACCGTTACGATGCGGTTATTCACAACGCCGCCCTTGGAGTCCTAAAGCCATGTGACAAGATCCGAGCCAACCAGTGGGATCTTACTATGGAGGTCTCAGTCAGGCCGCTATGGTTACTGACCATGGAGTGTTTAGACAGGTTAGTCGAGGGGAGTTCTGTAATTGGGATATCTTCCCTTGGGTCAGTGAAATTTGTCCCTGGTTATGCTGCCATGGGAGCAGCAAAGGGTGCCTTAGAGTCACTAACTCGGCAACTGGCTGTAGAGCTTTCACCAAAGAAGATACGGGTAAATACAGTCCGCGGCGGTCTAGTAGACACAGATGCGCTCAACTACTTTCACGAAAAAGACAAGGTGATCGAAACGGCGGAGAAGATCACCCCCATGGGACGCCTGGGCACAGCGCATGACATAGCACAGATTGTGGATCTGCTACTCGATAAGCGAGCTGGGTGGCTCACAGGCCAGATAATTACCGCCGACGGTGGGTTGAGCCTAGTTTAATAACTAAAGAACACCCTTTCCACCCAAAACAAACTCTGCTAAATCTGGCAGCTTGGAGGCCTTTGCCTCTTCACAGCTACCAGTCCAAGAGATCTCATGTCCATTAAGGAAGGCTATCCTGTCACTGACTGTAAAACAGGAGTCCATGTCATGAGTCACAACTATAGATGTCACCTTTAGCTGCTCTTGAAGGTTTCGAATCAAGCCATTGATTCTTCGGATATTCTTTGGATCAAGGCCAGTGGTTGGTTCATCATAAAGTATTACTTCTGGCTCAATAGCTATCGCCCTTGCAAGCCCAACCCGCTTTTTCATACCACCCGACAATTCTGGTGGGCGCATCTTCTCAATTCCAGACATACCTACCATGTCCAAGACCGTCTCGACCCTCTTTTTCATGTCTGATGTAGTGCCCCATTTGTGCTCTATCAACGGATAACAGATGTTCTCTTCAACTGTCATCGAGTCGAAAAGAGCGCCCCCTTGAAACAGCATACCAACCTTCTGGCGAAGCTTCTGAAGCTGGTTCGCGTCCATCTGAGTGACCTCATCACCAAAAGCAACTATTGAGCCGCTGTCTGGCTTAAGGAGTCCTATCAGCAGCTTCAACATAACGGACTTTCCAACCCCGCTACCGCCGATCACAGTCAGAGTCTCTCCCTGAAAGACATCAAAAGAGAGGCCTGTGTAGATCACATTATCTTCGAAGGCCTTCTGTACCTGTCTGAACGAAATTATGGGCTCACCCATAGACCACCATTATGACCTTAGTCAAAAAGAAATTGGAAACCAAAATGGCAATACTCGTCGCGACTACTGTGTTGGTTGTTGAGCGACCTACTCCTTCTGTGCCCCCTCGTGTCTTCAGGCCCATATAGCAACCTACGAGACCTATAATTAAGCCGAAGAAACAACTCTTTATGAGGCCGTGGTTAAAGTCAGAAAGCCATATAGTGTCCAGAATCTGAGCGATATACCAACGATATGAGACCCCAACCTCAGACATCACAGCTAGCATTCCTCCTATCAACCCGACAGCATCTGCTAAGATTGTGAGGACTGGTATCATAATTGTGCAGGCTAAAACACGAGGCACAACAAGCTTGTGAATAGGATCCGCTCCCAGAGCCTGTATAGCATCTACCTGGCCAGTTACAGCCATGGAACCGAGTTCTGCTGCGAAACCTGCGCCAACCCGACCTCCCACAAGTATGGCTGTCAAAGTAGGTCCCAGCTCCCTAACAATACCCAAGGCAACAAGCTTACCTGTGTATGAGGATGCCCCATAAAACTGAAGCCCTTGCGCAAACTGCAAAGCCAGTACTGCGCCAGTAAAAAGGGCGGTCAAGACAGCTATGGAGAGTGAACCAACCCCAACATGGTCGAACTGGTACATTAGCGGCTCCCCTTCGGGACGGCGCCTCCACATAGCCTTAAATGTAGCGCCTGCTAGCCTTACAACCCCACCAATCTCCGAAAGCAGTAAGAGTGTATACTTCATCAATCACGCATCTCAAAGCTAGAGACAAGCGAAGCATAACTCTGACCTAATCCAGCCTCATCGGTCACTGGGCCTACCATAACAAAATCATAAACGCAGCCGTTTCGCTTGACCACAGTCGTCCGAACGGAAACACTAACACCGTCTATTGATCCATGGTGAACAGTGGATAAGCCCGCTCGACCTAATATTGTCGTACTTTCGCTGCTCTGTAATTCAACATCGTCGAGAGTAGCGACCTGTGCATCGATCAATCTACTCAAAGTTAAATCCTCAAAGTGGTGTTCACAATTTGAGTCGGTATAAATTGTGGCCCCTATGTCACTGTGCCACCACGAATAGTCTGCACCACCAGGATTTACCGCGACCCACCCTACGGGCGCCGCGACCCGATACCTGCCCTCTAATGTGGAGCTACCGGCACCTGTCACTAGAAAGCAGCCTTGAGAGAAGAGCAAAGTGATCGGCAAGGCTAAGCAGTAGAGTCTCACTAGTTTGTTACCCGAGTATCTTCATTGTCAATCGACTGACTCACGTCGCTATCCTCCGACATTATCTTCAGAAAAACCTCTTCTAAATCTGTGGCATCAGGGTGCGCACTAGATCGTATCTCTGTATAGCTACCCATGGCTACAATGGCGCCTTTGTTTATAATAACAAGGCGATCACAGACCTCCTGTGCCACATCCAACGAATGGGTAGACAAAAACACAGTATTCCCCGATTCGGCCAACTGACGAAACAGGTTCTTAGCCTGTCTAGCACCTTGTGGGTCCAAGCCTACCATCGGTTCATCAACTATAACCAACTGGGGTTTATGAAGTAATGCCGAACAAAATGTCAGCCGCTGCTTCATACCGTGTGAGAAGCCCTCTACTAGTTGGTCACCTACATGGGCTAGACCAAACTCCGTGAGAAGCTCTTCTCCTCTCGAAATTATCTCTTCCTCTGGAACCCCATAAATACCGCCGATAAACCTCAACATCTCACGCGCGGTCAATTTCTCATAAAGGTAAGGTCTATCTGGTATATAGCCAACTATTCTCTTGGCGGAGATAGCATCCTTAGCCATTGAAAAACCACCTATTTCAATCGTCCCTGCTGTGGGGGGCATAACCCCAGCCAACATGCGAATTAATGTTGTTTTTCCAGCCCCGTTGGGTCCCAAGAAACCAAACACTTCACCTTTTTGTACGTGAAGGTCTATTGGTTGTAAAGCCTGAAACGAACCGTATCTCTTCTCAACTGACTTGGCCTTTATCACAGATCTTCCTCCTCATCTTCAACTCGCTCCACGCTCAAACTAACCTGTCCTAACATCCCCATAATCTCAGTCTGCTTATTCAGACCACCCTCAACGACCTTTAGGTGAGTGGAATTGGCTGGGAACTCTCCAAATGTAGGATCTACTGCCAACCAGCCGATATCTTCACCCATATATACCTCGGGCCAAGCGTGGTAATAAAAGGAACCTGCCATGGGCACTTCGGCCTGTTCTGGGGCAGAGTCACTATTGGGTAAGAACACCATTCCTGCCACGGTCTTAGTGGGTATCCCCGCGGCTCTGGCCAATGCCACAAAAAGTACTGTGTGCTCATTACAATCGCCCTGACCCACATCAAGAACCTCAAGAGCGTTTGGAATACCAACGGTTGAGCGCTTCTCTAAATATCCGTAGACCCAGTCCACGAGCGCCCTAGTAGCTGCGACCCGCCCAACAATTCCGTCAGTTATCTCAGCAGACTGCTCCTGTATTATCCTGTGGTCAACTGGTATAAAGGGTGTCGACACTAAGTACTCAGCATATTCGGATCCAGTGGCCTCTACTGCGACATCCCCAGCACCCGTAATATCTGGCACATTAGTTCTAACCACATCTCCGTCAATAGTCTGGAGAGGTGGGGTGTTCATAAACCTCTGAGCAGAGACACCTGAAACTACAAACGAAGCCTGAGAATCACTTACAAGAACGCGACCATCCAGGTCAACCATAGAGATTTCAATTAAATCTACAACAGGGCTACCATCAGGCATAGACCTAGCCTCTTCTGCGCTCTCTCTAACCATACTGAAGCCAAATGGGCTCTCCTCTCTCAGTGTCTGCCCGCTAGGCGTTACAAGTGTCCGAGTCTGGACACCGCTAACCTCTCGAGCGATCCAATAGGCCTCCTCACCATCTTCTAAAATCTCAGTTCCAACTACAGAGAACAACATAGTCTGACTAGATAGTGTGACTGGGTCAAAATAAGGGACCTCCCAAGAGATACCCTCGGCGAGCTCGATATTAGACTCAATCCAGGCCCCTAGCGACAAACTGAGTTGCGGTGTTGCGTCTATGGGTAGCGAAAGAGACTGGGTCTCTCCTCCTTGGTGGAGTTCAACATAGAGTTCATCGCCCCTAACTTCACCAGACGCCCCTATTCTCACTGGGTCCGCCGCCATGTAAAAGTCGAATTGTATCAACTCCCGATTTTCATCCAACAGTGCGCTGCTCGCCAATACAGTCTCAGTAATGGTCCCTAAAGCTGCGATAGTATAAGCAGCTTCAGAGTTGACCAATAGGCTACCATCAGCGATAGGTACACGAGATGTCACAGCATAGCCGATCTTGTCTTCCTCAAAATAGACCCCGAACCACTCACTCGACGAAGGCCCCAAATCAAGGTTCTTAGGATCTATAGGTCGCAGATTTGTTTGCCCCTCTTGGCGCCAAACACTAACGACCACAACAACAACAAAAGAGAGGACTGCTAAGACCTCCACAAATGTTAGACGAGAATTATTTCCACGAGAGAACCTCAATAAGTTTCCTGTAAGCATAGTTGGGTGATTATTGTCTTACTATTTGATAACATAGAACTCTCTAGGTGAGTGCAGGTTGACAGAAGCAATAAGAGTACAGGCGTTGGCGAGGACTGACAAAGGTCGTGTCCGAACTATTAACCAAGACAGCTATTTGCTTGACACTGGGCTTGGTCTATTCGTGGTCGCTGACGGAATGGGAGGCGGACTTCACGGCGAGATTGCATCCAAAATAACCTGTAATGTTCTCAGAGAGCACATATCTGAATCAAGGGGAATCCTAAAGAATCACGCGCGACTGGTAGCGAAGAAAACGCGGCGCTTGTGGAGCAAGTGCTGGCAGAAGCTGTCGCCAGGGCGAACGAGGAGACATACAACGCTGCCACAGCCTTCGGAGAGCCAAAAGGTCGAATGGGTAGTACCCTAGATGCAGTTCTTATATCTGGAAATACAGCGTTTTTGGCACACGTAGGTGACAGTAGAGTATGGATCGTTAGGGACAAAATAGAAAAGCAACTAACCAAAGACCACACTCTAGTTCAGGAGCGGATCGACAGGGGAATATTAACAGAAGAAGAGGCCGAGACCTCCCCGCAGCGCTCCGTTATTACCAGAGCAATTGGAGTGTCTGCAAAGGTAAATGTTGACCACTCTAGGCTCGAACTAGAATTAGGTGACAAACTCATTTTGTCATCGGACGGCCTGTATAGGTACATGTCCGATGGTGAACTAGCTAAATGGTCGGGAGCAACGTCTGGAGCTGCAACAGTAGACACACTAGTCACTCTTGCGAACAACAGGGGGGGCCGAGACAACATCACCGTTTTGGTCCTGACAATGCAGAAGCAATCTGATGCCACTGGTCCACAAATAGCGCCAAAGGACCTAGAGGTGTTGAGAAGGTGTGACCTGTTCTCGACCTGTACTCAGGCAGAACTGATGGCAATAGGAGCCGTCTGTCGTGTTAGAGATCTACCACCGAACTCAATAATTTTCTCTGAAGGTGACCCTGGCTGGGAATGCTACATAATAGCCAGAGGAGAGATATCTATAACCAAAGGCGGATCACCTTTGGCTGATCTAACTGCTGGAGATCATTTTGGAGAGATGTCTCTTGTAGACACCCCATCAAGAGGCGCTCAGGCAAAGACAAAGGGGCCCGTAAAACTTTTTGTTCTGACTAGGCGTGACTTTGAAGGACTAATGAGAGAAGACGCTATCTTAGCCACTAGGGTAATGTGGAGACTTTCGGCCCACCTTGCCCGGATGGTAAGAGCAACTACAAAGGTCCTCATCAACAGGTAAGAAGTCCGAATAGCGCAAACTGAAGCGAACACGAATAGACCAAATAGGTTAGGGACGTGTAGCAGTAGCCACGATCGTAACGGAGTGAATAAGTGGAACCCGACATCTTAGATTATGACGAGGACGTCCCTGAAAAGCGCTTAAAGCCCCCTCCTGAGCCTAAAAAGGCTCTGATCTACGCCGTTGGTATGATCGTGTCTGTTTTCATGCCCTGGTACAGGGTTAATGATGTCCACCTGCTAAACCCCCAGCACGACCCCGCCGCCGTTGCTGCTGAATCTGTTGAACTAGCCAGAGAGCTCGCAAACTTGGGTCCTCCTGTAACAGATATATGGGGCTACCAAAGTTGGGTGGGGTGGGTATCGTTAATCACAGCAATTCTGGCGCTTACAGCTACAATTAGAGCGGTTAAGGCTGGCTCTTCTTGGGGGCTGGCAAAATACACAGGTTGGATAGCTTTCCTGATAGGTGGTTACGCCTACATTATTTTACGCCACAGGGAAACTACACTGGGGTTTGGTAATGGGGACGCTAGCTCCTCCATGAGCACCCAGTTGGGAGTGATTCTATTCGCGCTTTTCGCCTCGCTGTTTGTAGGTGCACTCAAAGCTTTTCCTCTGTGGCTTAAGGACATCCTGCTATCTTGGGGGCCGGCGATCATAGTCGTACTTTTCTTGAGAAACACCCTAGCAGAACCTTTTAGGATACCTTCTGGCTCAATGGTCCCAACTCTCCAGATAGGAGACCACATACTCGTTTCTAAGATCTCATATGGTGTCAGGATACCGTACACTGACTGGGAGATTATATCTATGGGTGAGCCTGAGCGCGGAGAGGTTGTGGTCTTTAGGTACCCAGAAGAGCCCGCAGTGGACTACATAAAAAGGATCGTCGGGGAGCCTGGAGACACCATACAGGTTCGCAACGATCAACTCTACGTAAACGGGACACAGGCAATACAGACTAGGGAGTCAGGACAGTACTCCTTTGTAGATCAGAGATGCCAGACTAGCCTAATGAACCACTACACAGAAGACCTCCTTGGAGTAGAGCACGAAGTCTTAGATTTCGGGCGCACAGGACACTTCTCAAACTATAGGTCCTTCGTAGTACCTGAGGGTTACTACTTCATGATGGGTGACAACAGACACAACAGCAAGGATTCTCGCTCATGGGGTTTAGTGCCTCGAGAATTCATAAAAGGCAGGGCTAATTGGGTCTGGTTGTCCTACAATCAATGCGAAGGGAGCTTGCCTGTATTTGGTTCGTTTAGGCTGAATCGCCTTGGCGAATCGATAAACTAATATAGCTGTGAACCGAGTCTACGGGGCATTCTCAGAACCATCTGCCGCTATAGTTGCAGCCAGCGACCTCCCTCGTCAAGCCGCTGTCGCGCTCATATTCGTTAAACAAGAACGGCCAATGTTAATGATGATTAAGCGCTCTACAAGGGAGGACGACCCATGGTCGGGACAGATGGCTTTTCCAGGTGGGCACAGGGATGGGCAAGAGACCCTACTCGAAGCGGCCATAAGAGAGACTAGAGAAGAGATCGGAGTGGACCTGTCTTCGGCTAGACTTCTTGGAGCCCTCCCCCAACTAATGCTTCCGCCACGACTTAATCTCCCTCGTATGGTTATCCAGCCATTTGGTTTCGAATTAAGCAGCCCACCTATCACTACGACCAACAGAGAGGTCGCTTCAGTCCACAGCTTCGCCCTAGACGAACTCTATGATGGGCTGGGTCGCGGAGAGTTTGTATGGCAAAAACACGACCGCCCAATCACACTACCAGAGGTAAGATTGGGCGGCGTTAAGATCTGGGGAATATCCCTTAGGATAATCGATCAGATGATTGGTTTCGTCTAGTCTCTGCTCTGAAGCTTCATTAGAAATACTAGTATGTTCCAGAATAGAATCAAGATGCTCATAGTCAGCATAACGGCCGCCAAAACTTGATGCTTGGTATCTACTGTATGGATTATAGTATTGAGCTCATAGAGCATTGCACCTGCTGAGACTAGGATAAAGCCACCAGAAAGCATTAGCGATAAGGTTCCACCACCTGAAAGAGCTGGCACAAAGAAACTTAAAACCATCAGAACTAGTAGTGGCAACATAAGGGCCGATATACCAGCCCTTAGCATTGAGAAGTCACGCTTCTCAGTCCAGACATATCCAACCATTCCACCTGCCGTGAGAATAGTCAAACCCATAGCCTGACCTATTAGGGAAAGCCCTGAACCCGCTGGCCCCTGGAGTCCCATAATGTAGGCCATGAGTAGCATTGGGCCCATTGCCAGACCCATTAGTCCAGAACCTACCAATAGCCCCAACTGAGGGGTTGGACCGTTCGCTAATTTGAATCCAAAGTACTGGGCACCCAACATCGCTCCAAGGACGACTACAAAGTAGGCCATACCACCTGTAAGTAACATTGGGCCGAGTACATGGGCTGAGATCACGCCTGATACCGCTGCTATAGCTAAGCCTGCAACAGTGTAACCAAAAACACCCTTAAGAAAGTCTATGCGCTCCGAGGCAGGAGCCTGGGCGATTGTTCTAGCTGACATAAAATGAGTCATAATAATTTTCCCTCCACGCCTACTCTATCCACCAGAGAGCCAGCGTCAATAGTCACTGGTTAATTACGTTCCATATACACGGACCAACTGATATAGATTCCTTGTAAGTATGAACTCACTACAAAACATGAGCAGTAATAGGAAAGAGGTTGTCACAGCTATAGCGTTGGGGCTGGCCTTGGCCTTATCAATGCACTCGCCACTATTATTTGTTTTGGGCGAATCTCTACCTGGTGGTTCTGGCTCTGACATCTATCGTGCGCACTGGTCGGCTTGGCTTGTGGCCTCTGAGCTGCCCAGCTGGCCCTTCTCCTCTACCTTGGTGAACTTTCCTTCTGGTATTTCACTTCTACCCTTCCCTACAGTCTCCCTAATCGCAATGGCTCCGTTTGTATGGCTGTTGGGGGCAGACATCTCAATATCGTTCCTTGTTATTTTCTACACTGCTTTCGCTTTCTGCTGCACATGGTTTTTGAGTAGAGTGTTGGGAGCTGGAGTGTCAGGGGCATGCTTAGCTGGAGCGCTATTTGCAAGCCAGCCTATCTTTGGAGGGGCCCTACTAGATGGTACTGTAGAGATCCTAGCTGCAGGATGGCTACCACTATTTCTTGGAACCATGATACTAACCACACGTGGCTCCAAAAGGTTCGGCGTAGCCTCAGGTGTTATGTTTTTATGCATATGCCTAGAGTCGGTATACCTCGCATCATTCGCTAGCCTAGGCTGCATCCTAATTCTATCTCAGATTCGCTGCAGAAGAGGAGTCATCGCGACTGGTTTTGCTGGATTGACTGTAGTTGCTGGGGTGGCAATCATCGCCCTTGTTTTTTCAGACGTTATTCACAATGCATCCAATGTTCTACAGAGCAGCGGCGATAGCATGAGCGCTCTAAGGTCGGGGAACTCAGTCTCTTGGCCACTTCTAAAGCACCTAGCTTTCTACCCTGGCTCTAGGGGTTGGCAAGTTGGTGATATAGTAACGCCACCATTAATACACTGGGTTGTGTTCTTTTTTGGGGCAGTCATCGCTTTGTGGAAGAGAGGTTGGCTGGTGGCATTTGGTGGTCTATGCCTGCTGATCTCGATCGACTCTCCGCTTGTCTCTTTCTGGAGCGACAACCCAATTGGAGAGGTCGTAAGGTTCC